>Ga0136655_1000394_pt1 | contig 19589 bp, 20 predicted proteins | sample CPBDNA_2_FD_94863 | JGI IMG/M metagenome (GOLD analysis project Ga0136655, IMG submission 94863) | Freshwater to marine salinity gradient microbial communities from Chesapeake Bay, USA - CPBay_Spr_15_0.8_DNA (version 2) | ecosystem: Environmental > Aquatic > Marine > Coastal | place: USA... | reverse complement strand
AAGTATATGACCGTCGCCAGTCTGAAGACTAGTGGATAGATAATGCAATAGAACAAACGAGAAAGCCCCGCAATTTGCGGGGCTTTCTCGTTTTAATTCAACTCATATTTTACGTCTTCGGAATTGTAGAAATGATATTCAAGGAATCGGAATCCATCTCTCGGTATAATTTTCAAAGAGATTTTATATTTTTTAGACCATTTATGCCTGAGGCTTGAGAAGAACCAACCTTTCTCTAAGTACGCTGCCAAAAAAGGATGAAGGTGTAAGAACAAAACCTTAATATTCTCTTGGCTGGAGATTAGAGATAGATGATTTTCTAAATGATGTAAGATGTTAATAGGCGCTTCAATTTCAGCAGAGCTCCCATTTGGATCTTCTTCACGTGTTTTAATATTCATCTCAGGACGAACCCTCTGACGAGTAATCTCTACAAGACCAAAGCGACTAGGAGGAAGGATTTTGTGTTTTGCACGGTCATCCTTCATACAATCTTTGAGCTTTTCGTAAAGTTCTTTCCTGTTTTCTACTTTATGAAGATCAATGAAATCTACTACTATGATTCCACCCATATCGCGCAGCCTTAATTGACGAGCAATCTCTTCTGCAGCTTGAATATTCACTTCAAGAGCATTGGCTTCTTGATTTTCCCCACTCGATTTTCTGTTGCCGCTATTTACATCAATAACGTGCATGGCCTCGGTGTGCTCAATAATAAGATATGCCCCGCGCCCAAAAGTAACAGAACGACCAAATGCCGTCTTAATCTGTCGCTCAACTCCAAAGTGCTCAAAAAGAGGGGTCTTGCCCGAATAGAGTTTAAGCATCTCTGTTTTAGTCGGATCTACACTATTTAAGTATTCCCAGACTGTTTGAAACATATCTTCCGAGTCAACCTGAATGGAAGTGAAGCTATCATTCAATAAATCGCGTAATAAGCCGGTACTCTTATTTAAGTCGTTGTGAAGACAAAGAGGGGGTTTAGCGCTATTGATATTTCGGTGCAAATTTTTCCACTTCTTCAACAGAGCTTGCAAATCAGATTCTATTTCTTGAAGCTGTCTTCCTTGAGCTACTGTGCGAATAATAACACCGAATCCTTCAGGCTTAATAGGTTTAACTATGCCTTTCAGGCGATCTTTTTCTTCTCGTGATTCTATTTTTTGTGAAACACTAATTCGATCCGAGAAAGGCACCAGAACCATGAACCGGCCAGCAATAGAGATTTCACTGGTAATACGAGGTCCTTTAGAAGAAATAGGTTCTTTGGCAATTTGAACAAGTACTCTCTGACCCGATTTAAGAACGGTATCGATCTGACCGTCTTTAGGAATATCTGGATCTCTTTCAAAGTTCTGAAGCGACCAAGGTTGCTTCCCTTTTTGAGTTTTGGACAAGTATTTATTTAGCGACCTAACTTGAGGTCCTAAGTCGTGGTAATGAAGGAACGCATCCTTTTCGTACCCTACATCCACAAATGCAGCATTCAGGCCAGGAACTAGCTTTTTAACTGTGGCTAGATAAACATCTCCCACATTAAAGTTTTGCTGTTCCGATTCATTATGAAGTTCAACGAGTTTTCCCTCGCGAAGAATCGCAATGTCTGTTTGCTCGCGCATTCGTGAACTGATGTACAGTTCTGTATTCATGGCTTGCAGAATGATTTCTAGAATATTAAGTCTAAAAATCAATAAAATTATATTAACACGCAAAGCACCATTAACAGGTGCTTTCTACGTGCGCGAATTATTTATAAAGAATTACTTCTTCTTTGTCTTGTGACGGTTCTTGCGAAGGTGCTTTTTCCGCTTGTGGGTAGACATTTTATGTCTTTTACGTTTCTTTCCGCTTGGCATAGCTAAATTCTTTTGGGTTTATATACTATCTATTTCATTCAACAGAGCCGTTGCCTGTTGTTTTGTTTCTTCAATGGGATTGCTTTCTAGACACTTTGTGAGATACACTTTGGCACTCTCAGAATCGCCCAAGCCCTTTTTTGCCTGCGCCATTAAAAATAGTGCATCTGCGTTATCAGGTAGGCGTTCAATGACTACAGAAAGTCTTTCTTCCGCTTTATCAAACTGACCACTCATAATTGAGAAGTAGCCTAGATAAAAGTTTGCATTGATGTGTTTTGGCTCAATATCGAGCACTTTTCTAAGAAGACCAATCGCTTGCATCGGAGGAGCCGTGCCCGTATTCAGCATTTCAACTGCCTGTGCGACCATAACCTCTAGGCTATCGGGTTGCTCAGTAGTATGCTCATGGCCGTCTTCCATTGTGGAAGGTTCTGGGCTTCTTGGAATAAAATACATAGCCACTGCTATAATAACAGCAATAACAATGGCTATGTAACCTTCTTTTTTCAATTTCTAAAAACCTAGAACTAAGCTTTTTTCACTTTTTTCTTCACACTTTCAGAAAAAACCTTCGCAGGTTTGAACGCTGGTATAAAGTGTTCAGGTATGATAATGGTAGTATTTTTAGAAATGTTTCTACCTGTCTTTTCTGCTCTTTTCTTTACTATAAAACTGCCAAATCCACGAAGAAACACTGCTTCTCCAGCTTCAAGTGACGTTTTAACTTCTTTCATGAACGACTCTACTGTTGCTTGTACGTCGGCCTTTTCCATTCCGGATTTCTCTGCAATTCGAGAAACAATCTCCGCTTTAGTCATTGTTGTTGTCTGATATTAGGGATGTTAAACCATTAGTTTTGAGGGCTGCAAATATAGTGCAGATAATTGTAATATCACTCAGTTAACTCAAAGTCAATCAATTTAGTGTGAAGAATAGTTTTGTAAGCACCTGGATAGGGTGGTATTTGGACAATGCGCGCGATTTACCATGGCGGGAAACACGCGATCCCTACGCTATCTGGCTCTCGGAAATCATATTGCAACAAACTCGAGTAAATCAGGGACTTCCCTATTATTTGCGCTTTGTGGAGAGCTTTCCTACCGTCTTTGATTTGGCTTCTGCGGAGGAGGATAAGGTTTTAAAACTCTGGCAAGGTTTGGGCTATTATTCTCGGGCTCGAAATCTCATGAAAACCGCCAAAATTGTCGCATTTGATCGAAAGGGGGTTTTTCCAAACACCTATTCAGAGCTAGTAAAACTTCCCGGTTTGGGTCCTTATACAGCTTCGGCTATCGCTTCTTTTGCCTTTGGAAGGGCAGAGGCCGTTATTGATGGAAACGCTTACAGGGTGCTTTCACGTCTGTACGATATCGATTTAGAAATTGGGTCACAAAAAGTATATGAGAGCTTCCGTCAGTTGGCAACCGATTTAATGATGGCCACGAAACCGTCTGTTTTTAACCAAGCCCTTATGGAATTGGGTGCGGTAATTTGCCTTCCTAAACCGATTTGTGAACGCTGTCCTATATCGGATCAATGCTTGGCTTTGCAAAATAAATCCATCCACCTAAGACCCGTTAAGAAGAAATCAAAACCCAAAGAGAGGCAGGCGCATTATTATGTTTTACCCATTACTCCAACAGGCGATTGGATCTTGGAAAAGAGGCCTGGAAAAGGTATTTGGTCTGGTTTATACGTTTTTCCTCTACTCGGTGAAGGCGAATTCAATCCTAAATCTCCCTCTTTTCTTCAATTGAAACATTTGCTTAGTCATAAAGAGATGGATTTGCATTTTCAAATCAGGGAGTTTGCTTCAATTGAAGATTACCCTGGCGCTCAATTGATTCCAAAAGATAAGCATGAAGAGATACCATTTCCGGTTCCCTTTTTAATGGCGTTAAAGCACTGGAAACTACTATGACTAAATGAACAGCATACTTTATATTTGCACCCATGTCTGGTACTTTGAATAAAGTGATTTTGATTGGCAACCTAGGAGCAGACCCTGAGGTTCGCAATTTTGAGTATTCTAAAATTGTACGTTTTCCCATTGCTACTTCAGAGTCCTACACGAATCGTGAAGGGCAAAGAGTAGAACAAACCGAGTGGCACAATATAGTAGTGAGCAAAAAAGGGCTGGCTGATATCTGTGAACAATACTTGAGAAAGGGAATGAAAGTGTATATTGAAGGAAAAATCAGGACACGTAGTTGGCAGGACTCTTCGGGGCAAACTAAATACATGACTGAAATTAACTGCTTCGAAATGACTATGCTTAGCGCAAATACAGATCGTTCAACAGGGCCTTTATCGTCTTCAGATTTTTCATCTACTGCGGAAAATTCGCAAACAATGAATGATGATTTGCCTTTTTAGTTTATCTAAAATCAATTAATTGGATCCTGACCCCCCATCCTTATTTCTTCTCGCTGCATCCGATTGGTTGGCTATTCTCCCTTCTCTTTTGGCTCTTTTGGCTTTATTGATTAGTTCGGCCTTGATTTCTGGATCGGAAGTGGCCTTCTTTTCACTTAAACCTTCCGATGTTCAGATTCTTGAGGAAGGGAATGCACGCAGTGATAAGCAACTCATTGAATTAAGAGACAATCCAAAGAAATTACTTGCTACTATTCTCATTTCCAATAACCTAGTGAACATTGGAATTGTTATTCTTTCTAGTTTTGTAATTAAAGAACTGGTCGATTTTAATGGCAATGAGCTCCTCGAGTTCTTGGTTAAGGTCATCGGAATTACCTTTGTTCTTCTTCTTTTTGGTGAAGTTCTCCCAAAGGTGTATGCTTCAAGAAATAGCCTTGCATTCAGTCGGTTGATGGCGATTCCTCTTCGCACTTTAAGCTGGTTTTTCTCTCCTTTGAGTTTACTTCTAGTTAGCTCTGGCAATTTTTTAAATCGAGCCAAAAGAGAATCCAACTCTACTCTTTCTGTTGATGATTTATCTCAAGCTTTAGAGCTTACCCAAGAACCGGTGGCGGGCATAGAAGAACAACGAATTTTAGAGGGAATTGTAAAATTCGGGAACACAACGGTAAAGCAAATTATGAAGCCTAGGATGGATGTGGTTGCCATCGAACAAAGCACTTCATATAAAGAGGTTCTCAGCTGTATTTTAAATTCTGGCTATTCACGAATACCCGTTTTTCAAGAGACTTTCGACCAAATTTCAGGCATACTTTATATTAAAGATTTACTTCCATTTATAGAAAGTAGCGAAGAACTCGATTGGCAAAAGATGCTTCGGAAGGCCATTTTTGTTCCAGAAGCGAAGAAAATCGATGACCTATTGCAAGAGTTTCGAGAGAAGAGGATACATATGGCGGTGGTGGTAGATGAGTTCGGAGGAACCTCTGGCATTGTTACTTTGGAAGATATTATCGAAGAAATAGTGGGTGATATTTCAGACGAGTTTGATGATGATGACTTGATCTACAGTAAATTGGATGACTTCAACTATGTTTTTGAAGGAAAGACGCCATTAAACGATTTCTATAAGGTTTTAGGGATTGATGGAGAACTCTTTGAAACCAATAAGGGAGAGTCTGATACTTTAGCTGGATTTATTCTAGAAATTGGAGGGCGAATCTTGACAATTAACGACCGTATCGACTTTAACGAATTTCAATTCGTTGTAGAAGCACTGGAGAATCGCCGAATTCAGCGAATTAAAGTGAGTCTTCAAAATCCATTAGATGATGAAACCGAGGCTTAAAGTTGTTCTCTTTTCTAGTATTCTCTTATTTTTTAATTGTCGAGAGGAGGAAAACCCTCTTCCTTATGGCCAGATTCGAATAGAACTGCCAACGACTGTTTATGCTTTGGATTCAGTTAACTGTCCTTATTCCTTTTATATGAATACAGCAGCTCAGTGGGAACCCAAGGAGAATTGTTGGGGGGATATCTATTACCCTAGTATAAAGGCTCGCATGCAGCTTACGTATAAGAGCCTTGAAGGCAATATTGAAAAGCTTTTGTCTGAATCTCAAGACCTAGCCTTTACCCATGCTTCCAAGGCGAGTGGAATACAGGAAAAGGTATATATGAATGTTGAGAACAACGTTTATGGTATTCTTTACCGTATGTCTGGAGATGCAGCAAGTGGGACACAATTTTATGTTACCGATAGCACAAATCATTTTTTAAGAGGAGTAGTGTATATCTATGCTGCTCCGAACCCAGATTCTTTGAAACCTGTAGATGATTTTATGGCAAGCGAGGTAATTCAACTTATGGAAACCCTAACTTGGAAGAATTGATTTTAAAAGTTTAAGTTTCATGCAGCAATGGGTTATTATGGCAACATTTTATACAATTCAAGAGGCACATATGGCGGCTACTTATTTGTCTAGTCATAATATTGAGGGTAGAATTGAGAATGAAAACTCGAACTCTATTTTGCCTGTTTACGGTCTATCAGCGGCTGGAATTAGACTACTTGTACCCGTTGAATCGGCTCGAGAAGCCTTCGATCTATTGGAAAAATATTTACCGAACGAAGGAGGTTCTCTTTTTGTATGAAAGGCTTAGCCAAGAATAGAATACCCAGCCATAGAACAGACAGGCAAGCATTAGGTGAATAGGCTGAAGCGCTTTCGGAAAACCGAAATACGCTATTCCAATCCCTACAGCAATATTCGCTATACAGAAGATAAAGGGTAGGATAACATTCTTTTCAATACGGTTCCGATTCTTGAATAAAAAGAAGGCTGAGAGGATGAAGATCAGCCAAGAGAAACTGCGATGCACCAGAAATAAGTCGCTCAATTGATTGATCCAAGTAGATCTTTCTATGTCATCAAATGACTTATAGAGAATATCTACTTCTTCACGCACCTGAGTGCCGAGAAAGATCTGAATTAAAAGAAATAATAAAATGAGAGGAAGAATATAAAGACTGTGAGGTTTACTTATTCTTGATCTTTTAGAGTGCAGGTGCAACATGCCCACTAGAACACTTACTATTGCTAAAGCACCAAACATATGGATGCTAATTTGACCAGGCACCAAATTGCCATCTACTACTAATTTGCCCAGCCAAGCTTCAAAACCAAGTAGAAATAAGCCCAAACTACTGAGCAAGAAGAATTTAAAATTGCGTCTGATTCTAACTAGCCCAATTATAAAGAGAATCAACATTGGAATGCCAGATAGCGCTCCTAAAAGGCGATTAATATATTCAGTCCACGTATGAAAGGCGTTAAAAAGGGCGTAATCATGTTTGGTATACTCTTCCCATTGGCTTGGTTCGAAGGATTTCCCAGAAGTAAATCTCGTTTTCGCTTGAAGAAGCTTTTCATTGTAAATAATCATCTGGGCAGCCTTGTACTCAGTATTTGCCTTCCAGCGGATTTGACTTTCTTCTGTAGGTGGAATTAAGTGGCCGAAGCATTTTGGCCAGTCGGGACATCCCATGCCAGAACCCGTCATTCTAACTACGCTTCCAGCTAGAATTACTAGATAAATGAGAACAATTTCAAGAAGGATTAATCGCCTCAATGGATTTTTTTAGAGGATGGAAGCAGAATAATTGCCTTCGCCTATTTCCGAAACAAAAGTGCGAATGGCCTCTTTGGATACTTGTGTAGAATCGAATCGTACTTCGGCAGTTGCCTCGTCAAAATTCACTTTACATCCTTCTACTCCATCTTTTGAAGCTAATTCTTTCTCAATGGTGCCCGCACATCCTTTGGAGCAGACCATTCCATCAATAGATAAGTTTACAGCGGCATTGGCTACAACGGCCACTTTTTCTGCGGTTTCACTTATCTCCGTCTCGACTACTTCTATTGCCGGACTATTATTGGAGCAAGAAAACAAGGCCGCAACACAAAGAGTTAAAAGAATTGAACGCATAGTAAATAAATTAGAATACAAAGGTACAACCTAGACACATTGAACCGCATGCTAGACTACCTTTGGCCCTCTATGAATACACCTCTAGCTAAATGGCTGGTCTTCTCTGTACTGGCCCTTACTTGGGGCAGTTCATTCATTCTTATGAAAAGAGGATTAATTAGTTTCGACTTTTTTCAGGTCGGCTTATTGAGAATTTCCTTTGCGGCATTAGTAACACTTTCATTTGCATGGAGAAGCCTCAAAGAATTTAGACGAAAAGATCTCAAGTATATAATTACTGTTGGTCTATTGGGAAATGGAATTCCCTATTTCTTATTCCCTATTGCAGTTACACGATTAGACAGCTCTTTGGTTGGAATTCTCAACTCCTTGGTGCCTCTATTTACCATTGTTATTGGAGCAATTTTCTTTAAAATTTCGCCCAAGAAGCTTCAGTTTGTTGGAATATTCATAGGCCTTTTGGGCGCTGTATGGCTTCTAGCACCATGGCAATCGGATATCGCACCTGAGAATTTAATGTATGGTTTGTTTCCAATCATTGCAACCATTCAATATGCCATTAGCATTAATATAATCAGTCAAAAGCTCACGCATCTTAGCTCTAATGCCATTACACTTTTGAGTTTTCTAAGTCTTCTTGTGCCCGCTGTGATTTTGCTGTTTGTCTTTACCGACTTTGTTTTTGTTGTAACCCACGTTGAAACGGCCCTAACAAGTCTTGGATATATTGCCGTTCTTGGGGCAGTAGGTTCCTCTATTGCAGTGGTTTTGTTTAATATGCTGATTAAATCAACATCGGCACTTTTTGCCTCGAGTATAACGTATTGCGTACCCATAGTGGCCGCCGCTTGGGGATTCTTAGACGGAGAACAAATTGGAACTCGTCATCTAGTGGGAATATTATTTATCCTTCTTGGCGTTTACCTTGTAAATGCCAAGAAGGAGGTGCGCTTTTTCAGGGCGTTTAGAGTGCGATAAGGCTATTTTGCTCAGCACCCATTCCGCTTTCAACTTGTTCGTCAGCGTCTTCTTCTAACATCCAAGTATTTCCATCTACTAAATATTTGAATGCGTAATTGCGCTCCGTTTCTAGATCTATGGCAATTTTATGTTTGCCATTTTTCATTTTGTTCATCGGATGCGATGTCTGATTCCACTCATTGAATTCACCTAGAAGAACTATTTGTTCTGCTTCAGGATTTAACACTTCGAAAGTTACCTTACAAACGGGCTTCGATTTTAAGAACTGCTTTTTAATTGCCATTGTTTACATTTTACGGCCGCAAAAATACTCACTCTTGAGTTAACTCATTGTTGTTATTCAATTCAATAACATGATTTTCTGGAATGCTATCCAAATCTATGTCAATATAGCAAAGTGAATCAATTCTCAAGCTGTCGTCTATACCTCTATAAAATGGATCGAAATTAGATATGGGGTTAACCCAACGATAGGTTTCGCTCTTAAATACAGAATGATTTGTGCTAAAATTATGAAGGTATAGTCGCATTTTTCCTTCCTTCATTATCCCCTCTTTTTTAGAAAAGATTATTTCATTGGCATTCCATCGAATGGTTCTACGAGAATAACTTCCCTCTAAGGCATGGGCAAAGCCATCTCCTTCATCTTTGTATCGAATTCCGTCACCCTCTGCACCCAAATAAAGGTGCCACTCTTCTCTTTCTGGTATTTCTGAAGTATGTTGAATGAGACTCTGTGCAGGAATAAATCCGCCTATTTTTTGAAAAACGGGCAAACGGTTGGCAGAGAGCTCACGGATGTATTCTTTACCGCCTTCTAGCATTTCATCCGTAAATAAATCCACCCAATTTCCCTCGGGTAAATACACTTTTACCAAACCAGAATGCTGCGCCACGGGGCAAACCAACAAATGCGGTCCGAGTAAAAATTGATTTTCATAAGATCGGTCCATCGCAAGGGGGTCATTCGGAAACTCTAAAAACAGCGGCCGCATAGGTGGTAGTCCGTTGTGTTGATGCTCCTCAAAAAGCCCATAAATTAATGGAAGAATGCGATATCTGAGGTTGATATAGTTTCTGCAGATTTCCTCGGTCTCTTCTCCAAAGCTCCAGGGTTCAGAATCGGCAGAGTTTACCATAGTATGGCCACGGAAGAGTGGCTGAAAGGCGCCCACTTGAATCCATCGGCTGAAAAGCCAATTCCATGACTCGCCAATAAATCCGCCTATATCAGTACCTACGAAGGGCATTCCGCTAATTCCCATGGCAGACATCATTCTACAACTCAGTAGAAGCTGCCCAGGTCCTGAGCTGTTGTCTCCTGTCCAAACGGCAGCATGCCTTTGAATGCCTGCAAATCCTGCTCTGGTAAGTACGAATGGCCGTTTGAACTTTCTTGCTGAAAGGCCATCAAATGTAGCTTCTGCCATCCAACCGCCATAGGCATTGTGAAGGTCTGCGTGTCCAAAGCTTTTGCCATCAGTCTCAAAACGCACATCGTCTGGAAAGTGTTTGCCCCAAACCGCTGGCTCGTTCATATCATTCCAAAGTCCGTCGATTCCTCCTTTGGCAAAATCTTTTACTTTTTCTGCCCACCAAGATCGGGTGCGGCTTTGGCTGAAATCTGGAAAATGACAAACGCCTGGCCAGGCTTCCCCTGTGTACAATTCTCCATCGGGATATTTGAGTAAGTGCCCTTCTCTTTGGGCTTCCTCATCGATTTCAAATCCTTCTTCCACCTTAAGTCCGGGATCTAAAATAGCCACGGTTTTAAAACCTTTATCATGTAGCTTTCTCAATATAGTATGGGGCTCTGGAAACTTCTCAAGATCCCAAGTAAAGACTTTATAATCATCCATATAGTGGATGTCGAAATACAAAACGTCGCAAGGAATTTTCTTCTTTCGGAAGGTGTCTGCAAGTATTTCAAATTCTTCGGCGGGATAGTAACTGTATCGGCATTGCTGATAACCCAAAGACCACAAAGGAGGAAGCGGACTTCTTCCCGTAAGCAGGGTATAGGCGCTCACAATTTCAGCTGGATGGGTTCCTCCAAAGAAATAGAGATCTAAATTTCCCGAATCGCTTTTGGCAAAGGAATAGCGATGATTGGAAGCCCCGAAATTGAAATGGGTTCGGGCAGGATTGTCTAGAAAGACGCCATACCAAGCACCTTCATTTTCACCTAAATAAAAGGGCACACTGGTGTACAAAGGATCGTCTTCTTCGTGGTAGGCAAACTTATCTGTATTCCAATTTTGATATTGAATACCCCGCTTGTTCAACGGACCCGTTTTCTCTCCCAGCCCGAAAAAGCGCTCGTTTTCTCGAAGAGCGAAGCGCGCTGTACTAAGGGGTCCTTCGCAACTAAATCCAAGAGAATCAGAAAGTAAACTCACCTGGCCTGCGGCATTCGTCAATTCAATGCATCCATCCTTCTTAGAAACACGCAACGTATTTAATCCAAAGGAAAAAACAATATCTTCATTGCTTTCCTTGTATGTTGGAAGGCTAAATGTCTTTGATTCTACAGCTGAAGTGTTGGCTCCAGATTCAATTGTATTGAATTGGATATTAAAACGAAGGGCTCCACTGCTGTGTTCGGCAATTGAAATGGTAGCGCTAGCTGTGGAAATAACCACATGATTTTCAATGTTTTGAATTTTGGAAACGCTTCCAACTGGAATAATCTTTGGCATCTTTTTCTGATAAGCCGCCAAGATACTACAGCTAAGATTAGGAAGCTATGAATTCTATGAGATCTTGAAGTTCTTTCAATGAACTGGCTTCCATTGCTTTTTTTTCTTTGAGCCATTGATTTACACGAATTTCTTGTAAAATCAAGCCAGATTTATGTCTAGTGGAAGATTGTATTTTCGAAAATTGCAGCTCAAAGACTAAGCTGGGCATTACACTTCGAACCGGACCGAAGCGCTCTTGAATATGACTTTTCACAAACAAGTCGATTTCATCTAGTTCGGTTTTGGCCAAATTGAGATGAGACTTTCCAATTGGAATTAACACGCCATTGTCCCAAACGGAAAAGCTGAATTCGCTGAATTGGCCATTTCTATTTTTGATGGCGTAGGTTAAAACCGCCGAAATTCTGTAATTCGGGTTTTTCCAAATCCCTAGTTTTTCCAAGTTCTTTCCAGAAGAAGTACGGTTTATTATGAGTCCTTCGGAATGGAATTTTTGAGCATTTATTTGGAAATCAATGGCTTCAGGCCAATGGGCAAAAGACTGGGGCGCTACCCATCGAGTAAATGGAAGGGTTTCCTCTTCTATCCATCTTTTTATATGGTCTCTTCTTGTTAATTCTGGCCATTCTCGCGCATCCTCTCCATCCCACTCTAATAGATTAAATATCCGAAGTTCAGCCGGGCAATCAAGAGTAGCTGCTTTTGTTGATTTTTTTAGCGACAAACGTCTTTCTAATCTACTCTTCTCTAAGACTACCTCTTTAAAACCAATAAGTTCTGCCTCTATAACTACTGAATGGTTTAGTTTTGAATAGGCCTCAAATTCAGGAAAAATTTCGGTAATAAGGTCTCCATTCTCCGTCCAAAGAAAGACCACGCCCTCTCTTACAATTAACTGAACACGAATGCCTTGACCCATAATTTGGAATTCGAGACCCTGAATGTCAAGTGATTTAATATTGGAATAAAGCAGAAGCTCTCTCTCTTGAAAGGGATAGTATTTAGATAGTGCGGCTTCTTGAAATTGGTCCTTGAAGAGCCTTTCTAAACTAAATCCATCGGGATTCCAATCTCGACTTAAGCGGTAGGCAATTTCGGCTTCAGATTGAGCAAAATGCTGAGAGAGCGCACGAATGAGAATCCCTCGGTCTACGCGTAAAGAGATCGCTGCGGTCATCCATTTATTGAGTAGAAAGCGTTCTGTAAAATCCAATTCCATCCAAGCGAACTGAATAGACTCTCTCACTTCCTCTTCCACTGCTGTCTTCATACGAATCACAAAGTGCATCCAATCGCTCAGACTAAAATTAGATTTAGATGGAGGAGGGGGAAGGATGCGGGCCAAAGTTTCAGCTGTATCGCCAATGGCCAAATGGCATTCTTTATACAGCCAATCGGGAAGTTGGGCTATTTCCAAGGCCCATGAAATGAGCTTAGAAGTATTTACACATCTTTTGGGTTTCTCTCCCATTAAAAGATAAATGGCCCAAAGAAGGTCTTCTGAATCTGCAAGCTCAATAAATTCACCAAGGGCCTGCATCTGAGAATGCGATTGCCGTGATTGCTCTAGAAGGTGAAAAAGCCTAACAAAATGATTCATAGGGCCTACTATCTCTTTCTTTTCTCTAGCGCTTCTTGTGCCTTTTTTCGAATGTTCTCAAACGAATCGTTCTCGCTCATTTTTTCAACAGAGTCCTTTACTTTTAACCAACCTGCCGCATCTAATTTCTCGCAAGAACGCAGAGAAAGTAGTCGTATTTCAGACCATTCATCGTCTAAACCAATTCCAACAATAGTTGAAAATAGTCTTGGATTATTGGTTTGAAGTAGGCCCACAATAGCCTCATATCTACCCACAGGATCTTTGGCCAAATTAAGTTGAGTAAGCAATTGAACATCGCTTTTACTTTCAATCCAATGAATTGGTAGCTTTCGAGAAGGATCTACCCTAATGAGATCTACATCTTCTTTCACCAGAAACATAAACTGTCCGTTTTCACCTTGAAGGGGAAAATCGACCAACTCCTGCCTTTTTTTGGTGTAGAACTCAACTTGACTAATGCACTTCACATAAGGCTCACGGACTTGTTGAGTAAGGATGTAAAATCGTTCCGCTTCTTTTTCATGACGATAGCTCACGGTCACTTTTGGAGCACTTCCACCCAAGAAAAGCCGCTGCCAAATTTTCATTTCAAGACTGTCGACCTTTTGACTCCACAATTTCTCAGAATCGGATTGAAGTGAAAGACAGAAAAAGCTCTTTCGTTCTATAGGATTTAGATATTGCAGAAAAAGCCAACGCGCTTCCATTCCGATCTGTAAAGAATCGTTTTGGTTCAGTGCTGGAGAGAGAGAAAAGAAAGCATTCGAAGCTTGCAGCTTCTCGAGTTCAAACGATCGATTTTTTGGCCCATTGTACCATCTAAGAAAGGCATCCTTCCAGATTCCCAAAGGCTTAGTTCTCCAATAAAGATATTTGAGACGCAGGGTTTCAGCATCGAATTTATCTCTGAGAAATTGATTTTCTATGCTATCTAGCTCGGCATCTCGGCTCATTCCAAGAAAAGAAATAGAATCGATTAAAGGGGGAAGGCAGTCGGCTAGTTCATAGGTAAATTCTCTTTGAACGGATTCAAGTTCAAGACGCTTCTTTGAAACTTCTGCCACCATGTTTTCTATGAGTTGCCGTTCCTCTTTTTGTTTTTCGGCTTTTCGTCCCTGACCAATCCATAACCGTAAAGCAGGAATTGAAGTAGGGGGACTATTCTCGAAAAAGTAGGTTGTTGTTCCCGAACCCGATTCAACAGCAAAGTCTAATTCTTGTTGGAATTGGTAGAAAGCTTTTTTGTCGAGACTTAGAATGAGTTTAATGGGGCAATGGGCCTTAAGATAGATAGGAACGGGTAAAGTTTTATTCTCCGAGCCGAATTCCATTCCCTCTTTTAGCAGAGAGGAAACCTTTTCTAGCGTTTTGTATTCGAAGTGGAGAACCAGACGATCGTATGCGTAAGGCAGGGTATAAACGGCAGAAGAACCTTGTTGCGGAGGAAGGACGGCCTTGAGGTTTTTACGGTAGACAAAGGCTTGAACAATAGAGCACTCCTGAGTGTTAATGGTATGATTTCCAGAATTTAGACCCAGAAACTCTATCCTTCCAATCAGGAGGTCTTTGCTCTTTTCAAAATCCAAATGAATCTGAATTTCGGTGGGTTGCGAAAGTATAACTAGGCTAAAAAGGAGAGAAATAGAGGCAAGAATAGACCGCATGTTGGCAAATATACATTGGCCCTAAGTCTCGTCTTAGAGAAAGTAGATGGCAATGAAACTTTTACCATTTCTTTGAACTTTTTACCACAGAAAGCCGTCTATTTTTGCACGGCATCTAAACCCATATTATGGATATCCTCATTCAAGTAGCTCAATTCGTTCTCAGTCTTTCTTTACTCATTATTCTGCACGAGTTGGGACATTTTATTCCCGCCAGAATTTTTAAAACCCGTGTGGAGAAATTCTACCTTTTTTTCGATCCTTATTTTTCTCTAGTGAAGAAGAAAATTGGAGACACAGAATACGGTATTGGTTGGCTTCCTTTAGGTGGATATGTGAAAATTGCTGGAATGGTAGACGAATCTATGGATACCGAACAATTGAAAGGAGAGCCTCAGCATTGGGAATTTAGAGCCAAACCGGCATGGCAGCGATTGATTATCATGCTTGGCGGTGTAACGGTAAACGTTATTTTGGCCTTCATTATTTATGCCGGAATGCTGGCTTACTATGGCGAAGCCTATATCGCAAATAAGGATGTAAAGTATGGAGTTTCTGTTTCTGACGAGGCTTGGGCGATGGGCTTCCGAAACGGAGACAAAGTTCTCAGCGTAAACGGAAAGGAATTAGAAAACTTTGGTGAAATACCGCTTGAGGTGGTCTTAGATCAAGAAGGTACGGTAGTCGTTGAAAGAAATGGCGAGCCCTTGACTATACCCTTTGGAGAGGAGGATGTAAAATCGGTTATTCAAAGCAAAGGCCAATTTTTTAATCCGCGCTTTCCTTATGTGGTTGGAGGGTTTACAGACAGTTCCACCGCGGCTATAGGAGGAATGCAATTAAAAGATAGTCTGGTAAGCCTAAATGGAAACCCAATGTTTTATTTCGATGAATTCTATGACTCTATTCCAAAATATGCTGGAAGTTCGGTTGAATTCGGTGTAATACGAGATGGCAGCTTAGTTTCTTTGACAGTTGAGGTCCCGAAGCATGGAAAAGTAGGAGTAAAGCCAACTGCGGCAACAGATTACCTCAAAATATCTACGCGTGAGTACAGTTTCTTCGAGTCTATTCCCGCAGGTATCGCAAAATCAGCCAAGGTGTTAACCGATTATATCAGACAGTTCAGAATTATTCTAAACCCCAAGACGGAAGCTTACAAAGAGGTGGGTGGATTTATCATGATTGCCAATCAGTTCGATACGGTTTGGAATTGGCAAAGGTTCTGGGGCTTCACGGCTTTTCTTAGTATTATGCTAGCATTTCTGAATATTCTTCCTATTCCGGCTTTAGATGGTGGGCATGTAGTTTTTACTCTTTGGGAAATGATTTCGGGCAAACCAGCACCACAAAAGGTATTAGAATATGCTCAAATGGTTGGTTTTATTCTTCTTTTAGGACTGGTTTTATTGGTGAATGGGAATGATATTCTCAAACTTATTTTTAATTGAATGTAAAAGCTTGGATAGACGAGATTGACCAATCTTTACGATCGGCAAGCAACCCTGAGCTGGCAGAAGGAATGGCTGCCTATATGAAGGGGCACTTCGGTTATTTAGGAATAAAAAAGCCTATTCGCGCCGAGAGAACCCAAAAACAAATTCGCTCTTTTGAAGGCTCAATGGAAGAGTTATTTGATGTAGTTTTTCTTCTTTGGGAAAGAGAAGAACGCGAATTTCAATACGTAGCGATGGATCTTTTAGAGCGCTATAAACGATTGCTTAAACCAGAACACCTTCCCCATTTAAAATCACTTATTGTATCCAAGAGTTGGTGGGATACAGTAGATAAACTCTCAACAAATATTATTGGCTTCATCATCTTAAAAAACCCAGAACTAAAAAGCGAGGTTTTTTTATGGGGCGATGAAAAGAATATGTGGCTTCAGCGTTGTTCTATTCTTTTTCAGCTTAGCTTTAAAGGAAAGACAGATAAAGAGTTGTTAACCGCAGCGATAGAAAGGCACAGAGGTAGTAAAGAGTTCTTTCTCCAAAAAGCCATTGGTTGGTCCTTGAGGCAATATGCGCGCACCGATGCCCGTTGGGTTTTAAAATTTGTTGAGGAGATCCCTCTAGCACCCTTGAGCAAACGAGAAGCTTTAAAGCACTTCAAATAGTAGCTTATCCTAAAGCAACATCTAAGATCATCATTACTAGAAATCCGCCAATAAAGCCAAGGGTAGAGATATCTGTGTATTTATCGCGTTGACTTTCCGGCACAACTTCTTCAATCACAACATAGATCATGGCGCCAGCGGCAAAGGCTAGGGCGTAGGGCAAAAGCGGTTGCATATACATAACCGCAAGAGCTCCTATAACTCCAGCAACAGGTTCAACAATAGCAGAGAGCTGACCGAACCAGAAGGCCCGAAAGGGTCTTACCCCATTTCTTCTCAAGGGCATGCTAACGGCCAATCCTTCAGGAAAGTTTTGCAGTCCAATTCCAATTGCCAAGGCTAGAGCGGCCCCAAGTTCAGCTCCTTCAACACCGCTGGCGTAGGCGCCAAAGGCCACACCTACAGCTAGTCCTTCTGGGATATTGTGAAGAGTAATGGCCAATACGAGCAAGGTTGTTTTATGCCAATTTGTTTCAGGGCCTTCGGTTTCAGATTTGGAAAAATTTATATGAAGGTGAGGTACAAATCGATCTAGTGCAAATAAGAACAGCGCACCACATGCAAATCCAATGGCAGGTGGAAGCCAGGGAATCATTCCCTGAGATTCACTCATTTCAATAGAAGGAGCGAGTAAAGACCAATAGGAAGCGGCAATCATTACGCCGCCCGTAAAACCAAGCATTCCATCCAACCACTTTCTACTCATTCCCTTAAAAAAGAAAACAAGAGAAGCACCTAAAGCAGTTACCAACCAAGTAAAGGTTGTTGCCATAAGCGCTTGGCTAACTCCAGATTGATTTAGAAACCATTCTCCTAAAACCTTTTCCGCATTCATTTAAGAGGGTTCTTTTTTACCTAATTCTATTTCTTCTTCACTCAGAATATCTCCCAGTCTAGATAAGATGCTCAACTTCCCTCCGTAGGCGTTTTGTAAATTCTTTGCAGTAAAAACCTCTGATTTAGGACCGCTGGCGATCAGTCGAGTGCGCAATAGAACAACCCAATCGAAGGTTGAATAAGCCGTTTGTAAATCGTGATGAACAATAATTACTGTTTTGCCCTCGTCGCGCATTTCTGCCAGTAGCTTTAAAATGGCATCTTCGGTTGCCGCATCCACCCCTACAAAGGGTTCGTCCATAAGGTAGATATCGGCTTGTTGAGCCAAGGCGCGGGCAATGAATACCCTTTGCTGCTGGCCTCCAGAAAGCTGGGCAATTTGCCTTTTAGCTAAGTCGGTTAAGCCTACTTTTTCAATGGCTTCATTGGCAATTCGATGGTCTTCTTTGCTAAGGCGTTTAAACAGGTTGTCTTTGCGATATCGGCCCATAAGTACAACGTCGCGCACATTGGCGGGGAAATCCCAATCCACTGATTCGCGTTGAGGCACATAACTCAAGCGGCCACGAACTTCTTTAATGGGCTTGCCAAAAAAGCGAACCGTTCCACTGTCTAAGGGAAGCAATCCCATAATAGACTTTAACAAGGTGGTCTTTCCAGAACCGTTTGGTCCAATAATTCCAATGATTTGACCCGCAGGTAAGGAAAGCTGTATATCCCACAAAACGGGTTTGTGATGATAACTTACCATTAGGTTTTCTATCTCTATGGCGTTTTCCGCCGACGACATTTTGGATTTTCCTTCCATGATTTCAAAGGTATGCCGAAGGCTTCCGACAAACTCACTTTTCTTCTGAACTTTAGAAGAAGAAAAAACCGACTGATTCATGCGCTAAAAGAATTATTTGGCGTGATGAATTTACTTGAGCATTTTTGCAGAGGCAAATATATAAAGTTAGACGAAGCTAACACTATAGTATGGAATTAAGTATTGCAGAAGAAAATTATTTAAAGGCCTTGTTTCATCTTACTATTGAGCAAAAGAACAGCAAGGCGGGAACCAATCAATTGGCTGAGTATCTAGGTGTTTCACCCGCCTCTGCAAATGCCATGCTTAAACGATTGCGCGAAAAAGAGTTAGTGAAGTACGAGCGCTATGGAAAACTCGAGCTCAGTGCCAGTGGTTCCAAAATAGCCATAGATATGATTCGAAGGCACCGCCTTTGGGAGAGCTTTCTGTATACGCACCTCAATTTTGGATGGGATGAGATTCATGAAGTAGCAGAACAGCTAGAGCACATTCATTCGGCTAAGCTGATCTCTCAGTTGGAGTCTTTTCTGGGGTTTCCTGAATACGATCCACATGGAGATGCCATTCCCAAGGCAGATGGAAAGTATAAACCCGCCATAAAGAAAACCTTGGCTTCTATGCCTTTGGGATCGAAGGTGCGCATAGTGGCCGTGAAGGATAGTTCGGTAGCCTTTTTGCGCTATTTGAATTCATTAGGCTTAATGTTGAGCAGCGAAATAGAGCTCAAAGAAAGAAGAGAGTTCGATCAGTCTATCCAAATCCGATACGAAGGCAAAGAGGTAAACGTTTCGCAGAAATTTGCTGAAAACGTATACGTCAGTGGCTAAGCTGCTATGATCTTTCTGAGTGCTTATTCGTCGTAGCTAATTACCACTCTTTCGCTTCTTGGGTGACTTTGACAGGTTAAAACATAGCCTTCTTCTACCTCCTCTTCTTCTAAGGCATAGTTCATATCCATCTCTACTTCGCCTTCTAAAACTTTTGCTCTGCAAGTACAGCAAACGGCTCCTTTACAAGCAAAGGGAACATCAGCCCCAGCATCCAATGCGGCGTCTAAAATAGATTTGCCATTGGCGTCTATTTCGAAGTGGGTTTCTTCTGTGTCTAAAACTACCGTTACCCTAGAAACAATTCCTTTCGCTTTT
>Ga0136655_1000393_pt1 | contig 19598 bp, 22 predicted proteins | sample CPBDNA_2_FD_94863 | JGI IMG/M metagenome (GOLD analysis project Ga0136655, IMG submission 94863) | Freshwater to marine salinity gradient microbial communities from Chesapeake Bay, USA - CPBay_Spr_15_0.8_DNA (version 2) | ecosystem: Environmental > Aquatic > Marine > Coastal | place: USA... | reverse complement strand
CTAGTGATATTTTAAGCAATAATGGTGATGAAGCATTTTCTACTAAATTCAATAGAAACTTTGAAAAATGTAAGGTATATGACGAAGATATTGATTTTGGCTATGGTGAAAAAATGCAAATATCTTCCAAAATACGCGAAGATATTAATATAGAAAAAGTTATAAAAAAAGACAAAATAGATAATGAAACTTTTAATAATTTATTTAATAAAAAAGTTCCTATTAACAAACAATTGGTAAAATATAAAGAGCCCGAACCACTATTGATGGCTAAAACTTTAAATTTCACAGAGTTAGGAAGTAAAAAATCCGACGATTATACATGTACACCTGAAAAATCTAAAATATTAGCATATACAGATTATATGAAGGCACATGATGGTTCGCGACTTGTTGACACTTCTATAATAAATAATAATAAGACATTTAAAAATATTAATGAATATAAAAAATATAGTGATTCTAAAATTGAAAAACAATTATCACAAAAAGAATTAAAACATCAAGAGTTAAAAAGGATAAAAGAAGAAAAAGAAGAAATGATGCGATTAAAAAGGTTAGAAAAATATGATAAACGTATTGAAAAATCATATAATAAAGCTAATAAATTATTTTTAAATTAGTAGATTATGTTATTTTCTGTTATTTGTAAGTGTCGTGCGCATATCTCTGCTACCATCCTTATTCACAAATTGAGGCATATTATAACGTTTATCTTTTGTCCCATCCGCCTTTGTGGGTATTTTTAAATCTGTTGTTCCTCTCTTAGTTGTCTGAGTATTGGCTGATTTAGGTGGCATATCTTATTATAATATAATAATAAGAACACATGATCAATTTTTTATTTTAGCGTTTATAAAATCTATATTTTTTTCCGTGTCTTCCCATCCTTGCTGAAACAATTTTCTTGATTTATCTTTATCTATATATATATAATTTTCTGCTGAAAAAGTCCTACCCCACATATTTTTATGTATTATTATGTTATTAACATTTTCTTCATCTGTTAATTTATCTTTTTGATTTTTATAATTATATTTAATATCTCCGTCAATATAATGCGAACCCTTATATTCTCTTGAAAAGCTATTGCCTGATAAATATGGTAAATACGAACTACATAGGCAAAAATTAATTAAATCTTCTATATTATCAAAATTACTTTTTTTTTCTATATCCATATTAAAAAAATTACCTACTATTTTCGTTGATATTATTGATATTTTGTTTAAGTTTTTAGCATCTTTATTTTTATAACGATTTTTTAAATTATTTTCTACATTCTTTTGAAAGGTTTTCATGTCATTCTGTAATTTAATATTTGTCAATTCTCCACCAATCGCATAATCCCATATTTTGTCATGGTCGCTTAAATCATCTTCTTGTGTATATAAAAGAGAGCACCATGCTCCCCCTGAAATACCATTTATTCTATAATCTGTTTTGTCAGTTATATTTACGTGTTTCTTAATATATCCAACAACACCTATGCTATATGGTAAGAACAAGCCTGTTCCAAATACATTTATATTTATATATCCCATCGCGTTTAATACTTGGTTTAAAATGCTTAATGATATTAGCAATACTTTTTTCATATACTTATTTTAATTTAATTTTTTAATTTTTTTATTTTTTAACCCATTTTGATTTTTCCTCCGTTAAATCTCTATTTCTCATATATACTAAGAAATTTTTAACTTCTTCTATATTATCTTGTGTAAAAAATGATTTTAGCTCATCAATACACATTTGCTTATTTTGTATAACAGATAAAATAATATTATTCATTTGCTTTTTATATTTATCAGATATAAAAGGTGGTTGGTCTATTAACCAATTATCTCGCATTTTCTTATAAGTATCTTTATTAATCATTAAAGTTTCTGTCATATCATTATCATAAAGTATATTAATTTCTTCATCTACTATATTAATTGATACAATACTATTTTCTATATTTTCCATTTAATATATTATTATATTTATATTTTTTATATATTTACTTAATAGATATATAAACATAAAATGGAAAGAGGAATGATTATGGTTTTACATTCTGTAATTATAGGATTAATTTTATACATATTTATGGTTTTTTTATTAAAACAAAAACCAGAAATAGCAGAAAATAGAAGTATATTAATCGCTGCAGTAATATTGATATATATGATCGTATTCGGTCACGGATTACCAAATAAATTTAATAAGTCATTATAATAACTCATTATAACTCATTATAACTCATTATAACTCATTATAACTCATTATAAAAAATCATATAAGCATATTTATTATTAATATTGAAATTATCAACATTAGAAACATCTATATCATTATATAAATGATATTCTGGTGTATCATTATTACATATTGCGACATAATGGCCCCCGTCAATGTTACCAGTATGTAATGCCAATGATGATAATGAATATTTTTTTTCCACGTTTACGTTATTTAATATAGTTCCTTTTGTGAATTTTAATACATCATTTATATTAATTGGTTCATCGTTTTTTTTATATAAATCACAGAATCGATTAACAACTATTACTAATACTTTCGGTAAATCCCATATTTTTGATTGTTTTTTATATATAGATTTTGTATTACAATTTTCACATTTCCATTCGTCACATTTTACCTCTTCTTTATATAATTCATTTATCATTTCGACAACTGACATATTACTTCGCGTAATATTTAAATTTAATGTAATAAATGATTCAAAATTATATAACGTATTATTACAATTAAGACATGTTATTATATTTAGGTAAAATCCTTGTATACATGACTGATATTTAGAAACCTTATTTTTATTTAATTTAATATTATAATGTTCAAATCTCTTTTTTAATGGACTTTTATCCAATAATAGTTTTGCAAAATCATTATCGTTATTTATGACAATACCTTTATTTAATATATCCTTAATTTTTATATTACTTATTCTGCTATAATATCTATCGTCTTCATTAACCTCTTTTATTATTTCTTGTGATAAAAATATCCACAATTCATATATATCAATTTGCTCCCCATATTTAAATATACCATTTAGTATTTTAAATATATTATTAATAAATTTGCGAGGTCTCAAGGATTTTTTCTTTTCGTGCATTAATACTAATATTTCTTTTAAATTATCTGCTATTCCATCTTTCTTTAAATCATATTCTAATATTATATTTCTAAGATAATTGTTGCGACATATAATTTGTACTAAACTATTTATAGCACACGTAGAACCTAAGTTTTCTAATCCTTGCATAATACATTATTATATACTTACGAAATATTTTTATATCATCTTAAAAAAATATATGTCTTTATAATAGATATGCCAAGTAAAAAAAGTGTAAAAGCATCACAGAGAAAAACTTCATCAAGAAGCCCTAAATCAAGAAGCTCTAAATCAAGAAGCTCTAATTCAAGAAGCTCGCGAACTATGAATAATTTTGATGTTGAAAATTTTCAGCAGAAGATTAGAATGACAACACCTCTGTCTCTAAATAACAGCGAAGAAACTCATGGTTCATTAAAGAGTGGCATAGTATTAAATATTATAGGTGGTATAGTTGCTATAATTATTAATATAAATGCTTTAGTATGGTTAAATAAATTAGAAACCATAAAATGCGAATGTAGCGGCCACTGGATGCGCGAATATATTAAATATTATTTATATGTAGCTATACCCGTATTTATAATAAATTTAATTATATATTTATACGCATTCGCGGCAAATGATTATAGTGTATTATTATCAAATAATAACCCTGTTATGTCTATATACGGAGGGTTTGTAGGTATCGTATCCCTATTTGGATTCGTAAATATATTTATTGCTATAATTTTTATCAATAAACTAAAAGAATTAAATTGTGAATGTAGTGAAGATATTAAACGCGAGGTATATTGGATTTACAATATAATATTAGCATCTATAATATTATTAGTAATAATATTTATGTTAATATCTATTCCATTTGTTGTAATGAATAATAGATAAATAACTCTAATATCTAATCAAGGTCTTCAACATTAGGTTCTTCTGGGATTCCACCCGAAGGCATATCTGGCATATCTGGCATTCCTCCCGCCGGCATTTGACTGCTATAGAACTTCTGCATTAGAGGATTTACCTTCTCCTCAAGTTCCTTTTGCTTATTTTTATAAGTTTCAATATCTTCGTCAGGATTGTCTTCTAACCATTTTAATCCATCATCAATAATAGGATCGATTTCTTCCTTAATTTCATCAATAGATGGAGGAGAATTTTCATTCTTTTTCATAGAATTCTTAAGATTATACAAATAATTTTCTAATCCATTCTTTGTTTCAATCAATTCCTTTTGCTTATTATCTTCTTCTTTAAATTCTTCGGCCTTTTTAATCATTTCTTCAATCTGCTCTTTTGACAATCTGCCTTTATCATTTGTAATAGTAATATTATTTGTTTTCTTTGTAGATTTTTCTTCTGCGGTAATATTCATAATTCCATTAGCATCTACATCAAATGATACTTCAATTTGTGCCTGTCCACGAGGCATCGGTGGAATACCATCTAAATGGAAACTACCGAGAAGATTATTATCCTTAGTAAATCCTCTTTCACCTTCATAAATTTTAATATCTACACCTGGTTGATTGTCTGAATATGTTGAAAAAGTTTGCGATTTTTTTGTAGGAATAGTTGTATTTCTCTCAATAATTTTAGTCATTACACCCCCCGCTGTTTCAATACCAAGAGATAGTGGTGCCACATCAAGTAGTAGTAGTTCGTTTGTTTTACTATTTCCTTGACCGGTTAAGATAGATGCTTGAACCGCAGCACCATAGGCCACCGCCTCATCCGGATTTAGCGATTTATTCAATTGTTTTCCATTAAAATATTCAGATAAAAGTTCTTGAAGTCTTGGAATTCGTGTAGTACCACCTACAAGAACAATCTCGTGAATATCTCCTTTACTCATTTTAGCATCTTTTAGCAACTGATCTAGAGGTTTTAATGTTCGTTGAAATACTTTATCTGCAAGTGATTCAAATTTGGCTCGCGACAACGAAGTATTATAATCAACACCATCCATTAAAGAATCGACTTCAATAGTAGTTGTTGAAGATGCTGACAAATTCTTTTTAGCCTTTTCTGCAGCGATATTAAGTCTTTTCAATGCTCTGGCATTCTCTCTAACATCCATCTTATGTTTCTTTTTGATATCCTCGCATAGATAATCAACGATTAAATTATCAATATCAGAACCCCCGAGATGTGTATCGCCACCAGTTGATTTTACCTCAAAAATACCACCATCTAGTGTTAAAATAGATACATCATGAGTACCGCCACCACAATCAAATACAAGAATATTTTTTTCTGTTTTATCTCCCGTTTTATCAAGCCCATAAGCAATTGCTGCGGCGGTTGGCTCATTAATAATACGCAATACTTCCAACCCAGCAATAGCTCCAGCATCCTTTGTTGCCTGACGCTGCGAATCATTAAAATATGCAGGCACGGTAATTACAACTTTTTTTAGAGGATGCCCCAAATATGATTCTGTTGTTTCTTTTAAACGCTGAATTACCATTGCCGAAATTTCTTCGGGATGAAATGTTTTATCCTCATTTTTATATTTAACATTAATTAATGGTTTATTATTATTATCACCAGATACATTAAAAGACCACAATTTAACATCATGTTGTACTACTTCATCTGTATATTTTCTACCAATTAAACGCTTAGTATCATAAATAGTATTTTTAGGATTCATAGTTGACTGATTTTTAGCAGCATCACCTACAAGTTTTTCATTATCGTTAAATGATACATATGAAGGGATAATACGTGATCCCGTCTGTGTATCTGGGATAATTTCAACGCGATCATTAATCCAAATAGCAGCACAGCTTGTAGTAGTTCCAATGTCAAAACCCGCGGCAATATCTTCGTTATTAGTCATTAATTCCTGATTTTTCTTATGGTTATAATATCATAAAATATCTTTATATATTTTTATATATTTATAAAAAATAAACGCATGTGATTATTAGATATAAAAGAGTACATAATCTCTTAAAAATATAAAAATATAAACTTTTATAAAAAACCTTTAAAAAAATTAATTATGTACTCTTTTCGTTTTAATTTATAAATTATTATAAATATAAAAAGTAAATAGAAACATTTAAAAATGGAAGTTGACCTTAATAATACATTCGCTTATGATAAAATTATGTTACATATTGATTCTAATAACGGAACCTTTATGAACTCAGACGAATTCTCTTTCTATATTAAATTTAGCGATACTATTAAAAATGCTATATCTATACAAATTATTGATATTACCGTAATAACAAATACACAATATACATCCGATGATAAATTCTATATATCTTTAAACGATTTTGATAGAGAAATTTCATATATTAAACAACCTGATAATAATATTAATGAAATAAAATATTTTGCTATGGTTCCTTATGAAGGTAACGTCGTTGATACAAATAAATATAAATCGCGTTTAATAATATCTACAAATTTTGGAAGCTTTGCCTCATCATTTAACCACACCATAAATCCTGTGCTACAAACTTTAAATAGATTTGATTTATCTTTAAAAGACAAAAATAATAATATATATAAAAAATCTGATATACATAGCATTAAACTTAATATATGTATATATAGTGTTAAGAAAAATTTATCATAAAAATATATAAGAAACATATTAATATGATATTTAAAATGAAACTTAATCTTATTAATAATTATAAGACCATATACTATAATTTAAATGTTAATTTTTATCTTGTTCTAAATCTTATTTTACCTATATTTAACGATGTTATTATTAATCTTCAAAGTGAAGCTACTAAACTTCTTATGAATGACGTAAAAACATTGAAAAAAATTAAAATTAATGATTTTATAAATGAATTGTCAGAATGTAAAAAGCTATTATTAAATAATGAGCAAAATATTTATATTATTCAATATAATGATATTCAAAATAAAGAATTAGAGTCTCATTTTATATGTGAGGATACTGACAAAGATGATACAGGTGAAGATGATACAGGTGGAGATGATACAAGCGAAGATGATACAAGTGGGGATGATACCTGTGGTGATGATACATGTGGTGATGATACAGGTAATTTTGAAATTAAAGAATTTATATTGAAAAAACTTGATTAGACATATTTTAATGTTAATCGCTTTTTCCATAATTTTTTAATATCATCTTCTTTATTTATAATACCATAGCATTCACTACGTAATCTCTTTTTAATTTCATTTTTAATATCATTTTTAATATACTCCTCGTATTTATTTATATAATAAAGGTTCTCGGCAGCACCCGCGTCATTGTTTAAAAATATTTTATTTTTAATATATTCCAAATATAAGAAATATATATTAGTATCTAAACTTCCTGTTATGAACCCATTTTTATTATTAATAGAGAAGCATTCATTTTTACATTGAATTATTTTTATTATATTAAAAGTATCATTATTACTCAAATTTACTATACTTATATCGTAATAATTATATAAGTTAATATTATCCTTTCTATAAAGCTTTGATAATATTTTATAATTTGATTTATCTACATAGTTGTTTAAAATATTTATAATGTCCTGCTTTGATTTAATATATTCATTTGATAATATAGTAATATATCTGGATTTTTCACTAAGTCTAAAGCAACAATTCTTATTTTTAATAGTATATAATCTTAATGGATAACTATCTATAATCGGGCATTTATTTGTTTTTATATATTCCAAAACAATATTAACCATATTATTATAATTCTCATTTAAACATAAGCATTTTTTAACTACTATATCGCTTTCTTTTGTTGGATAAACTTTATTTAAAATATTTAATCTATTGTATATTTTTTCCCATCTCCATCCAGATTGTTCTGGGCGGGCCAATTCAAAATATAAATTAAGCTTCATATATTCTAATGGTATTATCTTGTATTTATCTTTGTAATACTTTAATTTATTCTCTTTTTTATTTGTATATTTTATTATTTTATCATATATTTCAGGTTCTATAAATGTAACATCAAATATTTGCTTTCCATATACATATATTTTTAATGTTCCATCATGTTTGGCATATTTTATTTTAATAAACTTATAGTTTTGTTTTTTAATTAATTTTGCCAATTCTAACGAGTCACTATATGGATCTTTAGAATAACAATCATAATCATTAATAGTATATTTTTTATAAAATTTATATTTTTGTGGTAAACATAGATTTATAACAAGTCCCCCATATAATATTAATTTTTTTTTAATAATAAACTTTGATATAATATTTATTACCTTTTCAAATTCGTGATATAGCAATCTCAATTGTTTTTCTTCAATTTTATCAATAATATCGTTAATATTATTTGATTGCGACATTTATATTTATCTAATCTAAATAAATATATTAAAAAAAACTTATGATTAATAGTTAATTATTTTCATATTTTTAGACTTTTTTTTTACCCTTTTTTTTAGGGGCATATTTTATATTATCTTGAATAGTTTTTTTATTTAAATAAACCTTTTTACCATATTTATTTATAATAAATTTTCCATCCTTCGGACCAGTATAAACCTTGATAGACCCTCCTTCAAAACTCATTAATTCAAACTGAGTCATTTTAATTTATTCTCTATTATATAAGGATATTTTTTTAATTTAATTCTTCATATTCTCTATATTCAAATTTAGGCATTATACTACCAACTTGCGTATTTTCCATGGCTTCTTTTAATGGCGTTCCTTGAAATTCATTAGATTTTATAATCATAACCGGATTTACTACCTGTTTTGTTCCATAAGAACAAACATTCGGGCGATATAATGGATCGCCTCTATAGTGCTGTTTATAAGATATGGGATTATATATTCTATTTCCAGATATATAACTCTTATCATTTTTAATATCACTATATCTAATCATTCTACCCGTTTCTTTATCAATTACTAATTCGCTCTGATTTAATCTATTCGTATTATCTACCATTAAATCGCCTCCATTATTTCCATCGCCTCCATTATTTCCGCCACCGCCAGCGCCTCCATTATTTCCGCCAGCGCCACCGCCTCCATTATTTCCGCCACCGCCAGCGCCACCGCTTCCATTATTTGCTGAGCTACTATATGGTTTACTCATATTTTTGTCTTTGTCATTTAATGTAATATTGATATTTATTGCCTTATCGCTATTTTGAATAATTTCAGATATATATTCTTTTGTTTTCATGTCTAATTCTTTACTTTCAATACTATTTGGAGTATTCTTAGTCGCGTCTGTTTGAAGTGCTATAGGAGTTTCTAATGATTTTCTTTTTACTACATCTTGTCTTTTTAATCCATTTGCTATTAATCTTAACTCGTATAATACAAAATGATTATTAAATATTTCTAATAATTTTTTATCATTCATAGTATATTCTCGCATTACAGCAGCTTCAAAAAGTGAATATTTATCATGCATTAGAAATGCCTTAAACAAATAATCATTATATTGTAAATGTATATAACATTGCTTTATAGGCACCTTCATTTTAAATGGTATTTCCTTGTTAAATTGTGCTATATACATTGGCTCTAATTTATCCATTAGCTTTATATTTGATATTTGTGTAACTAATCCAGGCTCTATATCATTTGACTGCATTTTAACAATCATTTTATATTCTGTAGAATTATATATCTGTAATTTTAATTTTTCTTCATCAATATTTTTTTCATAAAAATCTTGTAGGTTCTTTCGTAATTCATTTCCCGTCGGTTGTCTATTCAATAATGACTTATATATATCTATTATTATATATTCATTAATGCTATTCTGTGATATTGAAGACACATCATCTTTATAACTACTTTCGCTATAAGGCAAATAACTATCATCTATAGGATCATTAATGTTTTTATCTAAATCATCATTACTTTGCTTATAATATAAATATTGTGTATTAAGACTAAATTCTTGATTTGTCGATTCAAACTCATAATCTTCTAATGGCTTATATTTATATATACTATCATCCATGCTTACATTCGTTGAACCCGCAAATGACGCATCCAATCCCTTCTCTTTAATAGTATCGTTATTTATATCTCGAATTTTTTTATTTATTCTAATATTATTATCTAATTCATAATAAGGTTGAAACTTATTATTATCTACTATTATATATGAATCATATGTTAATTTACTATCACCTATAATATTCGATAGTTCTCTTCTTGTAAATGATATTAAATTTTCCCCTTCTATATTTTCATATGATTTTGCTAACACCTTCTCTTTTATTGCTTCCCTAATACTCACATTTAATATTTCTTTATAATTCAATGTTACATAACTTTCTGTTATTGAACCTAAACTTCTCCACCTTAAGCCCATATCTAAATATATTTTAGTATTATCATAGGGTTTGTAAAATTTACCTTCAACATCTATATAAGTATCATAAGATATATCCTTGATATCAAGGCTAAATAATTCATCTTCATTTATTATAACAGGTGATACATATTTACTTTTTAATATTGTACGTAATTTATCATTATTAATTTTTGTTCCATTAGGCTCTCGTGTACCTACATAAATCCATTTTAATCCTATTCCATTCTCATTTTTTGTTTCAAAATGTTCTATATTATTTCTATAGTATATACTATAAACCTCTTTATTAAAGCAAGCTAAAAATACAATAAATAGTAACATTATTAATAGTATTATTACTACATTATTTTTCAAATATTTCATATAAGTCTCTTTATAATTTATCAATAAATTAAAAAGAGTACATAATTGTTATTTTCTAAGAGATTTCACATTTTTTATAAAAATTAAATTATTTTTAAATTATGTACTCAAAAAAATAATATAAGGTTATATTTACATAATATTGTAATAATAGTAAGATATTACCATAATATGTCATATAGTTCAAAAAAAAGAATGAGGATGTCTAGTGACGCGCATAATCAATGTAGTAGCGACGATGAGACTTCTGAAAATACAAATAGTGTGAATATTTATTCGCTAAATAATCACATTTATTTCTCAGACAGCATTACTCAAAAAACTGCTTTTCAATTGTGTAAAAATTTAAGAATTCTGGAATCAACTCTGCGAATGGATTCTATTAATACTAATGTTGATCCTGAAATTTATTTACACATTACAACATCTGGTGGATGCGTAAGCTCAGCCTTTTCAATAGTTGATTGTATGAATAACTTGAAAATCCCAGTAAATACAGTAATTGAAGGTGATGTATCATCGGCTGGGACTATTATCAGTATTAATGGTAATAAAAGATATATTTCAGAAAATTCATATGTTCTTATACACGAACTGCGTTCTGGATGCTGGGGAAAGCTCACGTATATTGATGATACATATAAAAATTGTATGAAAGTACAAAATCATATTAATGATATTTATCTTAAAAAAACTAAATTGAGCAAAAAAATGCTCGCTACTCTTTTAATTAAGGACCTACAATTTAATGCCGAAGAAAGTATTAAAATGGGAATCGCAGATGAAATTTATAAATAAAATAATTTTAACATTAAACTTTATTCTTTTTATATAGTAAAAATGAAGGACATATTTTTTACAGATTTATATATAAATGCTATATTATTATTTTATATATTGTTCTTTAGCATCTCAATTTCTATATATATATTATTAAACGATGAATATAATACTATATTAAGAATTATATCAATTATTATAATATTTTCATCTATCTATTTATTTTTGCAAAAGGAAACATTTCTACCATTTTTGGGTACAACATTTATCCCAAACAATTTATTTGATGGAGAAAAATATCCCGAGGGTTCTAATCTAAATTATACTATTAATATGTCTGATTATGATGATGGAACTAAAGTTATATACTGGGCGTCCAATAATACTGGAAAAATAATACAAAATCCTTATGATGCTTATAAAGATTTTCATAATTCTGGAATAGCGATTGTTAAAAATGGAAAAGCAGAGATACGTATTTATTGCCCTGATAAATACAAAGTTAAAAATATGTATTTGTTGAAAAAACATTTTCATTATCGTATAATTGATAATAAAAAAGGATTCGTAAGTCCCGTTCAAACATTTTATGTAAATTGTTAATTACTATTTTATGGTTTTTGGTATTTGGTATTTAATTGTTCTATTTTTACCTAAAATTGATAAACATTTTAATATAATATTATTGCCAATATGCCACGCTACGGAACTCACCTACAATACGACATCGTTGACTTTTATGAAAACGTCAACGATAATGTTGTTCTCACTATTCACGATAACATTCGTGACAATGAAGAAGAACTTTCAAGCATCAACGATAAGATATCACTATTGCTAAAAGCATCTTGGGATACTTATTATGACCGCGAGAATATTGGCCAAATTGAACAATTCGCAAAGTTTCATGATGAAACAAAATTGCTATATGATAGCGATTATATTATATTTGATCTGGATGAAAAATATGTTAAATCATCTGACGGACAGGATTATCGCAATTGGATATACGAAAGCGAAATTCATGATATTTATAAAAAACTTATAAAAAATAAAAAAAAAATTATCTCTGTATTGAACGATAGTTACATATCATCTGGAGTGGCTCTCGCTCTCTTGCGTAATGTGTAATTATATATCTATGTGTTTTATATATTTTATATTTTTATATTTTTATATTTTTATATTTTTATATTCAATATGCCTTGAATTAATTTGTTCTATTATACTAAAAAATTGATATAATTTTTAGTATGTAGTTATTGGAGCCCAACATGCCCCGTTATTATTCTCGCATTGAGAGTATGGTAATCAACTTCTACAAAGAAAAGGATTACAACACGACGCTTCGCATTCACGACAATCTCAAGTTCAACGAATTGGAAAGTTCTATTATCGACGACCATTTGAATATTGTATACAAAGCTCTCGAGGATGTTGTATACAAAAAAAACAAGTCTTACTTTAAAGATTTTGCTGATATGGCCGGCGAAACCAGTATTCTTGAAGATAGTGGTTATTGTGTATATGAACTGAATGAGATGTATATCATCGCAAATGATGGTGTATCTGCGCGTGATTGGATTTATGAGTCTGAGCTCATCGAGTTTAGCAAAAAATTAAAAGAAAACAAAAAAAAGATTAAGGCTGCTATTTCCGAACTCGTTGTATCTTCGGGTGTAGAAATGGCGCTTCTCTACGCCAACTACTCCCCGCAATCTGTTTAGATTATCTTTAGTATGTGTTTATATATTTATATATTTTTATATTTTTATATTTTTATATTTATATATTTTTATATTTTTATATTTTTATATTTTTATATTTTTATATTTTATTCATATATATATATATATGTGTTGTATTAATTTGTTTAATTATAATAAAATATAGTATATAGTTATTTGGGGCAAAAATGTCATATTACTATTCTTGTCTAGAGAATATGATGTACGACTTCTATTATCAAAAGGATTATAGAACAGCACTGCGCATCTACGACAATATTAAAGATAATGAAAAAGAACTCGATTATGTTGAAGCAAACGCAAATATTGTATTTAGTGCTATCATGGATATTGAATATAAAAAAAACAAGTCTTATTTTAAAAAATTTGCTGATATGGCCGGTGAAACCAGTATTCTTGAAGATAGTGGTTATTGTATATATGACCTAAATGAGATGTATATTATCGCAAAAGATGGTATATCTGCGCGCGATTGGATTTATGAGTCCGAGCTCATGGAGTTTAGCAAAAAATTAAATGAAAACAAAAAAAAGATTAAGGCCGCTATTTCCGAACTCGTTGTATCTTCTGGAGTAGCAATGGCTCTTCTCTATACCAACTACTCGCAGCAATGTGCCGTTCGTGTTTAGATATATTATATATTTTTTATAATTAACATAAATAATTATAGTTTCTATATATTATATATTTTATAATTTCCTCATGAAATAAATATGATGCTACAAATGATAGTATATGCCATATTTGATGACTATTTCCAATATAATCTGTATAATTATATAATACCTTTTCAGGTATTTTTGCCGAATATATTATAAACCCTATCATATAAATCGTAAGAGGTCCCGCGAAGTTATAAACAATATATTTATTAACATTTTCTTTATAATTATAATTAATATATATATACCCTATTATTATTCCTAAATTATAAGAACTAAAATATATCAATATATAATTATATTTTTTAATAATATCTAAATAACATAATAATATTATACCTCCAAATAAATATATACAAGAAGCTATTATATACATATTCAAATAATTACTTATACACCAAAACCAATAATACATAATTATGAAATTAGAAGAGCAAATTATCAATATTATTGTTAATAAATCTAATTTCAATAATATTATATAATTATAATAGTCATTCGGTATAAAAGTATGATATATTGTTGATATTCCAAATGTTATTATTGATATCAAATCATATAATAATAATATTATATAATTATAATATAATATATTATCACTTTGTAATATATCTATCGCATTATTAACATTCCCGATATCATTGATATTCGCGATATCTGTGATATTCCCGATATCAGTGATATTCGCTATATTACACATTTTATAATTTATTACATCATACCACAATATATATAAAAATGTTATTAAACTTATTAAGTGAGACCATATATTTATAGTTTCATTATGTATCTTGAATATACTAAATAAACATTCGCCAATATTTTTTTTACTTCTATAGCCATATATTATATAATCCCTTTTTGTCCATTCGGGTATACTATCTTCAACAATACTATCGCTTGGAATATTATCACTCATCATTATAGATAATTAATATTATAATATTTATTTAAAATTCTTTTATATTCTTTTTGCTCCTTTGCTATACTACTATCAACTATATTATAAATTATACCATCATATTTGCTATATAATATTGAAATATTATTATATTTTATTATTAATTTGTTTTTGAATATATCCCTTATACTATCATTTACAATAAGTTCTATAGTATTGTCTATCATTTTATTATAGGCATTATAGAGTATCTTGTTATTAACTTCGTTATTATATTCGTCATATCTAATATATTCGTCGTATTCGTCGTATTCGTAATAACATTTGCTTTTAATCAAATCATCTAATAAATTTTCATAAAAATCTGCCTTTCTATTTTTTAATATTTCTTTAAGATTATTATGCCATTTTTTACATACTAAGCAGTTTTTATAAGATGGGTTTATTTTGATATATGAAAAATATAAGTCGTCGAACATATATTTTATAATAAAATAATCTATATATATATATTAATATTCTTATGTCCGATATATTCAATTTCCTTTGGAGCTATAACTATTTTATTTTCATAATAGCTAATATAAGAAGCCCATAAACTTTCTAATGAACTTGATATTATATTATGTTTAAACATTGACATCAATATTAATCTAACTCCGTCATCCATATTATTACAGGTGTCGCATTTATCTATGATATCATCTATATAATAACAATTATGTGCTTCAAATAATTTTTTATTATTATCATTATCATTTCCAATATTTCCAAAAACAACTATATTCTTTTTATCTATTGTATTTAGTGCGGTTTTATAATATTCTTCATTACAACATTGATAATCTAATGATATCATGTCGTCGTCTGTTGTATCGTCGCCGAAATATTTTAATATATCCCGATATTTATAATATGCTTCATACATCATATCTTCGTTATTGTATGCTATATCCAAAATCCTCTTTTTAATATCATCATCAAAAACCTTTTTATAATTTTTAATAGCTACGTTATTAATACTCGCATCACCAATTTCACCAATATTATCAATATCGACGAATCCATATTCATTATATTCATAAAATTTAAATACATTATTGAACATATTATTTAATTTATTATTGTCGTTTTTATTTAAAATTATTTTAACTTTATTAACATCTCTTTTCTTATATTTAATGCTCAATAGATTAGATATTTGAAATAATTGTTCACCAATAGTTCCATTGATATTTATTGTAATATAAGAAAGTTTTCTATTCATTTATTATTATAATTATAATATAAATCTTTAAATATATAATAATTAAAAATTGATATCAATATTATTACAATATAATATTACGCAAATAATACAGCCATGTATATCGCCGATTCATTTTTAGACTTATTGAAATATGACAATTTTGAATATATTTTAAATATTCTCGCTAATGATATTGAAATTCACATTAATAAAATCACAAAAAAAATAAATAAGTTAAATGCTATGTTAAAACCTTTGCGTATTACATATTATCCCGAACACGAATATACTGATATTTTCTATATAAACGTCAGCTATTGTATGTCCCAATATTTATATGGAATTCTAAATGAAGAAAATGTTGTTTTCATTAATATTTATAATGATTTATACGCCCAAGAATATGGAAAAACTTTTGTTAGTAAAATATTAAATAAACCAACATATTTTGATATTTTGCTGGAAGCTAATAAATCAGTAGTTGTAACAAATAATTACGATCATAAGTTTTTAGAAGGTATTTATTTAATACCGCGTAAGAAAGTATTTATTTATTCAGGAGTAAGACCTAAAAAAAATGTTAAATATTATGAATTATTGATGTGTAGTTAATATGTGTATACTCGTATATAAATATATTCATATATTCATATATTCATATATTCATATAAAAAATATATAATATTTATTTTTTTCGCTATATTTTAGCTATCGTTTCGCTAGGGTCAGCGGATACTCGGCTTCATTGCGTTTTTTTAAAATGCTTTAAGTTTTCTCTATTCATTCGCAAAGATATTATAATATATTCCATATCTAAATCTACCTTACAATGATTGTCTTCAATACCGCGATACTTATAGATAGACATCATCCTAATGCTCTTCATACAAGTTAATAATTCGGGGTGTTCTATCTCACTCAATACATACAAATCCTTGTATCTCATCAGCATATTTGGCGCATCTTGCTTATACGTGAAGTCTTCAATGCTAAGATTATCCATCAATGCGTTTTTGCTACTATTCATAAATCTATTTGGTGTAGGAATTACGCATAACATTTCATAATATGTCGCAACAGCAATGATTTTACCACCGCTATTAGATGTGATGAACCATAATACGTCTCCCTTCTTAACATTGTTGATAAAGCAAATGCTGGCATTAGAATTATCCGGAATACCCCATACATTGATTTTTGATGATTTCATAAAATTATCACCATCACCAACGCGAATAATCCAATTGTTATTCAACCCATTTTCTTCTTGCGCGATATCATCATATTTCCTCTTTAAATTGGCATCTTGATCCCCTAATATTTCTATATAATTATCATTCATCCGCGTAACAAGAATACAATTATTTTTACGCGGATTAATATTTATTTCAGCCTTAGTCTGCTCTTCGCTTATAAAAGCACTTTTACCCACCTTCGGCGTAGGATAAGCAGCCGTCTTTTTAACCTTCAGCGTAGGGGCAGCAGCCGTCTTTTTAATCTTCGGCATAGGAATCGGAGTGTCTGGTCTAACTCTTGGAAAATAAAATGTAACCTTCTTATCAATCTTCGGCATAGCAGCTCTACACTTACACTTACACTTACACTCTGACGACATTTTCTCTTCTAACTTGTTCGCGACTCACCCGCGACTCGCTTGTGACTCGCTTGCGACTCTCTTGCGACTCGTTTGCGACTCGCTCGCTACTCTCTCGCGACTTTCTTGTAACTTGCTCGCGACTCTCTTGATTGGCTTTTTTGGCACTTAATAGCGAAATTTTTTTTCTGTCATTTTTTTAAATATTTAGAACACATTATGGTTTCAATATTTATTGTATACTAAACATGCTCTCAAAGTCATTATAGTCATCATCATTTTCTATTATTTTTAAATTATATTTAGTAAAAGCAGGGTGAATTTTTAAAGGTAACTTTTCACTTACAATTTTATTGTTTTTGTATAAATTTATAATTTTTCTTAAATACAATTCTTTTAGCCTTTTATTAAATTTTATATCTACATATATTTCCGCTATATTTATTGATTTGTTAATATTATATTTATTATCAATTATTCCTCGCCATGTTATATAATATAAATAAATATAATCATATTCTTTACCATCTTTCATTATTCTTTTTAAATATAATTCAACGTCATATCTCGTTTTTTCTACATCTTTCTTACCACTCCGAATATCTTTCCTAAAATCCCTCTTATTTAAAGTAATTAATATTTTTAACTTTTCTTCTTCTGTCATTGGTATTCTTGTAATAGGGTTTATTAAATTATCATCTTTAATTTTTCTCCAATATTTATATAGAAATGACGCATCATACAAATAATAATAATTTGCTTGTTTTTCTACATCTCTATAAGATATCTTAATTATTTTTTTTAATTTCGAATAAGACATTTTTCCCCATTCTTCTAATGATATCGGATCTGTATGATTTTCTGTAATTTTATTAGTATATCCTGTATTATCTAATAAAAAATTCAATAAATTTTCTTTTTTAGTTTTACCATTTATAATTACTTTTGAACTAGAATCTCCTGATGATAGACTTGCAGGTGACTCAAAATCAAGAGGCTCTTCATATGTATTTTTAATTAAAAAATTATCATAATTAATCAACATATTAATTAGTTTAATATTTTGTATAAAAATTCTTCCCGTACTTTGATAATAATTATCATTAATAAATAAAGCAATTTTTAACATCATATTATAGAAAGGCATCTTGGCTATTATTTTTTTTTTAAAAGTATTTTTAGTTACCTTATCATCCGTATCGTGTATTATTGCTTTTTTAAATTCATAAATAATTATAGCATCATAAAACTCAATAAATATATGCGTCAATATATTCATTCTTAAATTTTTGAAGTCATCTTCTTTTTCATAATCAAGTGGATCATACGTACTTAATAATTTTTTAAAATTATTAAAATAATTATCGAATTCTTCAGTTTTATTTTTATTAATTAATTCATAGATATTATAGTCGTTAATAATATTTCTCATTATATCAATATATTTATGATATTCATTAAACCTACCACCACTATTTTCTTGTATATGCTCTTTTAATTTTTTAATATTGTCTTTATATTCACCTTTAACATATTCATCTAATAATATGTATTCCATGATTGAATCAAATCTTTTATCTTCATAAATAATGCTATTGAAATAAAATGGCCGAATCAATATATAGAAAGTATCATCCAAACTTAAAGGTAGTTTTTTTAATTTTATTCTTTTAATAGTTTTTGATTTTGCCACCATAGTTTGCGGAAGTTGCGAAGTTTGCGGAAGTTGCCGTGGTGGTAGAGGTTTGATTTTTATTTTTTTTGAACTTTTAGGGCTATTCATTATATACCTTCTTATTATAATTAATTTAAATATTTTTAATATTTTTAATATTTTTAATATTTTTAATATT
>Ga0136655_1000392_pt1 | contig 19600 bp, 28 predicted proteins | sample CPBDNA_2_FD_94863 | JGI IMG/M metagenome (GOLD analysis project Ga0136655, IMG submission 94863) | Freshwater to marine salinity gradient microbial communities from Chesapeake Bay, USA - CPBay_Spr_15_0.8_DNA (version 2) | ecosystem: Environmental > Aquatic > Marine > Coastal | place: USA... | reverse complement strand
TAGAGGTTCGCGGCCATACCTAGGCAAAGTCATACCATGTATCACATATATACACTAAACCTAACCGAAATCAAAGAAAATATATTTATCATTATTGAATAATCATAAAAAAAATTATTTTTTATACCCAATTTGTTTAAGTATAGATACGTCCCATATACCTGTTTTAATAAAATAATTATCATAGATAAGCTGTCTATCCGTGATCGTAATATTTAGTGCGCCATGTTTATTAAACGTTACCTGAATTAACCACAAAACAAAATTTTTATTATGCCTCATAATAAATGGATTATGTAGCCTAAAAAGACCGGCAAACATATTCACAATAAAAGATGTACCATTTTTATGAAATTCACCAGCCGTATATGCATTCTTCGTTTTACTTAAAAGCTGTATGTGCTTAGAACCATCTTCAAACGGACATACTTTAGATATAATTAATTCATAATTATCATGAATTATATACGTATAATATCCATCTTCTATAAAATTTAAATTATCAAAATTTATATCTTTACAATAATTCCAATTATATAAAACTTCGTACAATTTACCGTCAACCATAAACTGTTTAGTATGAGGTTTATCATAAACAACTTTTATGGGTGGTATTTTATCATTTATATTTATATTTACATCCATATTAATATTACATTATAAATTAATAATACCCAGAACTTGATGTAGGAGGAGAAACTGTTACAGCCTTATTATCATCAGTCAAAGTAACATCAAAAAGTTTATAAGCAAAATCGGTTGTCTTTTTTGATAATGATATTGTATTATCTTTATAAGTAATATATAACGTATCATTTTCGTCAGTTGGTTTATTACCAATCATTTTTTTGTTACCAGCATTTAAAAAGTAAAATATCTTACCCTGGATTGTACCTCTACCAGTACCATTTATCTTAAAACCATTATTAACATCAGTTACAATAGGTGTCAAATAAACGTCATCACCGTCAAATATATCTTTTCCATTATATTTAACAGTTACAAGTTTTTGTGAAGTAATTATCTGGGTGTTTATGGTAGGTGAAGTCACTTCTAATTCTACTGAATTTTTACCATCTAACTTAGTCATTTGAAGATGTTCACCCGTGATAGCAACATTAGTTGTAGCACCATTTTTTTCAGTGTTTGGGTCCGATTTCGTTGTATACTGAACTAAAATATTATGATCACCAACCATATTTTCGTTTTCATTAGGACTAAATTCAATAGTTTGTTCACCGTCTTTGATTGTCAAATTTTTTGTGTCAATTGCATAACTCCCATGTTTACGTGTAATTTTCAACGTTTCAATTAAATACGAATCAGATACTACGAGTTTTATAGCAATTTTAACATTTTTAGAAAATTCAGTTAATTCCTGGGTTGTATAATATTCAAATGGTGTATAATTTTCAGTCGAAACAAGTTCGGCACTCGAAACCGAAATTTTTGGTTCTTTTTCTTCAGATGATTTACTTGGTCTGGTAAACAAATATATAATCAGTGCAATAATCACTAATACCACAAATATACCTAAACCAATGATTGCTGGTTTCTTACTCATTTTTACTATTATATAATATTTTTTATCATTATTGAATAATCATAAAAAAAATTATTTTTAAAAATATTGAACAAAGTCGATGAGGGAGTTTGTATAAAATAAAAAAAAAGTTTTTGTTTTGAGTTTTATAAATTGTGGTAAGTATAGTGTATATGGGTTTTATACTTTGTTAAATTGATTAAATATACCATGAATACATAAAACCTAACCGAAACTATAGAGGTTCGCGGCCATACCTAGGCAAAGTCATACCATTAATCCAACTATATTATACATGATTTAGACATACTTTGTATATGTATATCAGTTCTTAATTATTTATTTCGATAAAGCGTATTCAATGAATACACTTGGATTAGGATGATCCGTCATCGCAAGTTCATCTTCTAGATCACCTAGAAAACTTGCTTTTTCATGTTCGTCGATGTCATTATATATGTAATTGATAAGTTTTGCATTTCTCGATGCAGCCGCCCCGACCATAGCGTAATGTACACAATGTCTAGGGTAATCACACTCTTCGTATAAATACTTAAATGTTTCCAAACCCGCATCGTGATTTTTACAGAATGCCACAGCAAAACTTAAATCGTCATCATCTTCTCTCGTATCATCACCATCATTCGGGATGTCTTCGATTATTTCATCAATTTCGTTACGACGTTTTTTTAATTCGTCGAGTTCACCGTTTTCACATACTTTCCAGATAGATTTCATTATTGTTTTTAATTTTAATTTTAATTTAATTTTAAAAATAATATGGTTTATGATGACTTAGGTTAAAACTAACGACAAGATTATAGCGTTCGCGGCCATACCGAGGCAAAGTCACTTCAAATTACGAACTTTATATACAGTAGTGAGTATAAGGGATTGTATCTCATCGTATATGTTACGTAATACAGGAGTTCGTGAAAGTTTAAGACCGGAGAGAGTTTTTAAGAGTTTAGTAAAATAAGGAAGTACATTAGATGGATTACGATCTATCTTAAGCATTGGTGTCATACGGTTAATCTTACCATACTTACCTTTATACGTCTCAGCGTATTTATCGATCAATGGGACAATAGAATTATAATACGTCTCGAGAGCTTTATGGAGAGCATAACTATCCGTATCTAAGTGATAGACGTGAGCCTGAGTGCGAGAGTGCATAAGAAGAGAAAGAAAACGACCTGTACTTGCCATTTATATATAAACACATTTTTTTTATCATTATTGAATAATCATAAAAAAATTATTTTTAAAAATATTGAACAAAGTCGATGAAGGAGTTTGTATAAAATAAAAAAAAGTTTTTATTTACCACACCCACACGATTTTTTAGATGGGTCTTTTTCAGTAACTTTCATTAAAATGAGTAATGATATTACTGTAGCAAATGCGAGCATCCAATTGTTTGGTTTCATGTTGTATATATTACATCTATATTTTTTTTAACGACGCTTGAGAGTAATCACAGCTGGGTCATCTCCATAACAATAATATTTTATAGAAACGCCATATTTGTCTTTCATATATTTGTTAAGTTCTGTGCTGATCGTATATTTCCATTCCGTTATGGTGGATTCAAAATATTCCATACCTTCAATTGATCTAGATCTTAACCTCATGAATTTTAAGTTACGTATACCTTCCATGGTCTCATTGATTTTTCGTGCCAAATTGGGATTCGCAGTTGTTTTACGATAAAGGTAAATATTAAAAACACTGGGGTTGAATCCATTTCGCTCTGAAGCTTCAATGATGTCAATCACATAGTATCCATATGCATCGGCGATTATATTAGCTTGCATAGATGGGTAATTGTTTACATATGCTTCAAAATCCAAACCACTCGGTAATGTAAACAACTTTTTTCTTGTGTTGTTGTTACAATTGTGGTTATTGACACGCGATTTAGCAGCTGGGTGTGTATGATATGTGACGTAGTAGCCCGTTATCAACGAAGCGAGTTCATTCGAAATAAGACCTCTTTGGTGCGACGTTAATTGATTAGGTAAGTTGAAACGAACTTGAGGATAGTTGTTTGTACTTGTTTTAAAATCAATCTTACCTGCATATTCAACCCTTTCTTGAGATGACTTGGCGTTTATCATTTTGAGATCATTCACTATACGCCGTGGTAATGTAATATTGACTTTGTCTGTTGATATCCTTGACACGTCGGCAACCATACTCATATCTCGGCGCTTAATAGGTTTATTGTTAGAATTATTTCGCTTTCGCTTTCCAGTGACTGCTATGTTATTTGGTATACCCAGTCGATTATTGATATTCATAGCCGTTGCTTCATTTCTACTATTTCTGTTCGTGGATGGCGACATGGTTTCTACTATTCTATGATATTTTTATTGAGTTGGTTTTCAATAGAAATATTGTTTATTTATCATCCTTTTCCTCTTTTTCCTTAATACGAATCGCGTATTTTGAATTTTTATTAAAGTGTTCGTAATCGACTTCACCATCTGGTGCAAATATTTTAGTTAAAAAACCTTTCATGTTAAACGGGTTCTTCTTTTTATTATCACTCTCGCTACACCTAACTATTAATCGTGGTCTTGATATTGTAAACATTATGTATACTATTTACCCCGCTTTTTTTCCTTCATACTGGATTTTTCCTTCTCGAGTTCTTCTAAGATCTTATAGTAAGCTCTCTGTTCTCTACCTTCTGAATACGTACAGTGTAAACTTATTCTATCTATACGCCTTTCTATACTTTCAATGGTATCTTTATTAGAAGATTTGGCCTTTACAGACATTCGGTTCAAAACGGGGGATGAGAGTGATATTCTCAACATACTATTACTTTCGATTTTTATAAACGATTGCGCGACCCTTCGAATTTGTATTAATAACACTTTGACTATGTTTGAATTTATTTGCCTCCTGCTGGATGTTAGCAAGCTTCTTGTTCTTATTAAAGAACTTTACGGCCATAATCTTATCGTTTCGTGGTGCTTTGGGTATGTATACGTTACCTTTAAGGCGTTTCAAATTATAATCTTCGATTAACATTTCCCTGAGTGTTTTATCTCCTATATTTAGAGTCATTCTCGCGGGGTCTCTTTTGTAACAGGTTTCATAGACTCTAATGTTCGACATTTAGTATTACTAGACATTTTAGTTTCGTGTTCTGCAAGAACTAACCACGAACCAACACCAACACCGGCGCCGACGAGTGATGTAAGGGATAAAGTTGCAAGTGATAAAAGTGTATGTTTCATAATAATTACATTCTATTTAGATATTTCTGAATGAAAATAAGCACAAAAATTCTTAAGTGCTGGTAAAATTTCCGATTTCCATTTCATTTGGTCTCTGTAAATCAAATACGTTTTACGTTTATCGTTATACTGTTCGATAAGTTCACATTTATCAAGATCTAACATTTCCATATAGACTTGACACTGAATTTCTTCGTATAATCTAACACTATTGAATAGACCCCTCGTTCTGTTCTTAATTTCAATAATGGTTTTATCGTCCCTGATACGATCTATCCGTCCACAAATTCGGTAAGTTGTTCCTTCGATCGAACACACCTCGTATTTATAAAAGGTTTCGTCTTCTTTTAAATCATCATAATTTAATGCTGTTGTTTCCTCGTGTCTCGTGCCGTGATTCGTAAACAGTGTTTTACGAAAGTGGTCTTCGACCAATTTTATATCCGGTTTAGACAGGTTTGATTTCATATGTAACTGATTTGAGACCGCGTTAAACTTTCTTTCGATGTCCGAACTGTTCATTGATTTATACGTTTCAGCATCTTTAAACAAAAGTATTGATGCACTACACTTCTGAATTGTATCCAAAGCTTCCTGTTCCTTTGTTTTACCTTCAAATGTCTCGGGTGCATATTTCGCCCATAAATTATCGAGGACCTCTTTTGGTTTTTTGTATGGATTCATACCGATGATCGAAGCGATATCACTCGCTTTGAGTGTTACCTTTTCAATACCCACATCTTTCATTTTAAACTCGTTATCACGAAGAAGAGGGTATATTGTACCACACGCTCTACTGTCGTTCAAAGCGTCATGCGCATCAAACTCTTTACCGAAATAGTGTTTATACACGGTCAAAAGTTTATGATTATATAATCCAGGTAAAACGGAGCGTGCCATTTTAAGTGTGTCCATGAAATGCACGTGTTTAAATGGTTCCGTATCGAACCCCCTTCGATAACACTCCGAAAAGAAACAGTTTTCGTCAAACGAACTATTATGCGCCACGAGTATAGACGTGTTCGAAACAGCTTCTTTAAATGCTGCATACACGTACCCGAAAGGTTGCCCTTTATGTAAAGCGTGTTCGTGTGTAATACCGTGAACATTTGTAGACTCTTGTGGTACATCGAACGTATCCGGATAAACAAGCCCATGGTATGAACTCAGTTCACGACCTTTAGACGAATATTTTACGAATGCGAGTGTAAGCATACGACACTTATCAAATAAGTGTGTATTTTCAGGTGTTGCTTTTTTGTAACCCATTGGAAGACCGGTGGTCTCCGTATCCCATGCAATGTAGTTCATTGTGTTACTTTTGCATGTGATATATTCTTTATACTACTTAGGTGATTAAAATAACGCGATTCCACCATTTAAATGTTCGACGATACTTAATGCCAATAATCCAATCATGGCCCCTCTTCCATTAATAAGTTCGGCACGTTTCGTAAACGGACCGTATTCTTGTTCGTCATCACCACCGTTAACCTTTGGTGCAAGGGATGCCGATAAAATCAAAATCGATAAAAGTGGAATAATAAAAAAACCTCCCGATGGGTACGTAACCGTATCGGTTACACCATCACTAAGTGTAAACGTTCTTGTGTTGAAAACTTGGTTCCAAACCGATTCTTGTTTAGATAATTCATAATATAATGCTAAAGACCAACCAACTTGCGCGACACGACCATTAATCTTTTCAATAGACTCCGCGTCTTTGAATACCGATAAAACATTTTCCTCATATTGTTTTACATCGTCGTATTTGGTATACTTCGCGTATGTTTTAGTAGTTTTACGTAAATTGGATTTCTTAAATGTAACAAAATTTGCTTTTTGTAAACTGATCATAATTGTATATACTACAACATCTAAACCTTTAATCTACTTCTTCAATAGTTGGCCCGGAAGTTGATGCGGGTTCCGGTTCACCGCCTTCCTCTTTCTTTTCTTCGGCGTACATCTTCGCAATGATTGGTGTACACACATCCGTAAGTTCTTTCTGTTTAGCTTCAAACTCCTCCGCTTCGGCAGATTGGTTCGCGTCCAACCATTCGAGAATTTCAGAAACCTTCGTTTCGACCGTTTCCTTATCTTCACCTTCAATCTTTTCGACCGTTCCTTTCATTTGATAACAATAGTTCTCGAGCCCATTCTTCGCCTCGACCTTTTTCGCGTACTTTTCGTCCTCTTCTTTGTACTTTTCCGCATCCTGAACCATCTTTTCAATGTCTTCTTTCGATAACCGACCCTTATCGTTCGTAATCGTAATCTTTTCGGATTTACCCGAAGCCTTATCTTCAGCACTTACATTCAAAATACCGTTCGCATCAACATCGAACCTTACATTAATTTGGGGTGTACCCCTCGGTGCGGCCGGGATACCCGTTAAATCAAATGTACCAAGTAAACTGTTATCCGTCGCCTTCTTACGTTCACCTTCATAAACTTTAATCGTCACCGCAGGTTGATTATCTTGCGCCGTCGAGAAGATTTGTTCTTTCTTAGATGGGATCGTGGTGTTTCTCGGAATAACCGGGGTCATAATACCACCCATAGTTTCGAGTCCAAGAGACAGAGGTGTCACGTCCAAAAGTAACAGGTCTTGAACAGATTCGTTTCCTTCACCCGTTAAGATGGCGGCTTGAACCGTTGCACCGTACGCGACCGCCTCGTCGGGGTTAATCGTTTTATTCAATTCTTTACCGTTAAAAAAGTCCGATAACATTTGTTGAATTTTCGGGATTCGTGTCGATCCACCGACCAAAACGATTTCATTCACTTTCGATTTATCGATCTTTGAGTCTCGAAGTGTTTTTTCGACAGGTTCCATACATTTACGGAACAAGTCCATACACAGTTCCTCGAAACGTGCACGGGTAATGGATGTATAGAAATCAATACCGTCATATAACGAATCAATTTCAATGGTTGTTTGTGCCGTCGAAGATAACGTTCGCTTTGCGCGCTCACACGCCGTTCGTAAACGACGAAGGGCACGCGGGTTACCGGAAATATCTTTCTTATGTTTACGTTTAAACTCTTCAGAGAAGTGTCGAAGGAGTCTCGAATCGAAATCTTCACCACCCAAATGTGTATCCCCAGCGGTCGCTTTGACTTCAAAGATACCCCCTTCAATGTTTAACAACGAAACATCAAACGTACCACCACCAAGATCAAAAATGAGTACATTCGTATCATCATCTTTGTTCTTATCGAGACCGTATGCGATCGCCGCCGCCGTCGGTTCATTAATAATACGAAGACAATTCAGGCCAGCGATAGTTGCCGCATCTTTCGTCGCTTGTCGTTGCGAATCGTTAAAGTAGGCCGGGACCGTTACAACCGCATCCGTTACTTTCTTACCGAGATACGATTCCGCGATATCTTTCATTTTGGTAAGAACCATCGATGAAATCTCTTCAGCCGCAAACTGTTTCGTTTCACCGTTAAAATCAACTTCAATCATGGGTTTATCCGCAGCACCGGGGATAACCTTATACGACCAATCTTTCATATCGTCTTGGACCTGTTGGTCCGAAAACTTTCTTCCGATAAGACGCTTTGCATCAAAAACCGTATTTTTGGGGTTCATGGCTGTTTGGTTCTTCGCCGCGTCCCCGATAAGACGTTCATTATTTTCTGTAAACGCGACGTACGATGGGGTCGTTCGATTCCCTTGGTCGTTCGCAATAATTTCTACGCGGTCATTTTGCCAGACGCCGACACACGAATACGTTGTTCCTAAATCAATACCGATTGCTTGAGTCATTTTATATATTTTGTACACGCACTATTTCTTTATGTAAAAAAAATATTGTTTGAAGGTAGTATAATGTCCAGTAGAAATAATCAAATATGTAGTGTAGATGGTAATACTATTTATTATGATACAAAAACGATAGATTTAAAATCAACACCTACAGGTAAAACTGCATTTGAAGCTGTTTTTCTTTCAGATGTTATATCTGAAATATCCGGGGGGCGATGTTTTTCAGTCCAGGAAAATTGTAAAACTTTATACCCAGAAATAACGAGTAGTAATTGGGAACATTGGATTACATCCGTAGATCAGGAAAACCGTATGTCTTTGGCGCATACATTGGAAAAGTCTGATATTCCTATACTTTATAATACACCAAGGTTATGTGATCCAGGTGTATCTATTTCGAAAAATTGGAGTTTGAGAAATTATATAGAAACGCGTCTCTATTTATTCAAATTTAAATATAATTTTGGAACATCATTAAAACGAAATGCAAATAATTGTTACCCAAGTATTCTATTTGATTTTAGACCGTTTCAGTATAAACTTACATTACCCGTTGCCAAAGATAAAACCGTACTTAATGATAAAACCGTACTTAATGATATATTTGTAACCGAGTATATAACTGTAGAAAGTACTAGTGGTGCTGAAGGGTATACACCTCATATGTCTTTTTCTAAAAATGGTATTAAAACATCACAATCGTCAACCGCTATTTTCGATGCAATGGTAAAAAAACTTATTTCAACCCCATTAGGTTCTTCTAATAAATCTATTATAAATCAAAAACTCGTTCTCGGTCCAAATAATAGAAATGTAAATCAATTATTTCTTAATAATTTTCGTAAATTTATAGAAGACTATGATGGTGCTCGGTTTGATAGTATAAATACAAATAAACGAGTACCACAAATAATACTTACAGATGATGTAATTCGCGTTTTATTTTATGATTTATGTCACGATAAAGTTGTATCTAAAAAGGATTTTTCAAATTTTAGAAGTCAATTTAAATACCAATTTCTTCAATCCAAGGACTTCGATACCTCTTCTTTTGCGGGTGCAAAAAGTACTGCAAAAGCGTATGGGGTATATAAAGATATATTCTTTCATGATAAAAAAACAAGGACAATTGAAGGGAAAATGATACCACAAATACCCGCAATTTGTAAAACATTAGGTGATCTTTCACAATTTATTTATGCTGCGCATTACGATACGGTAGTTGCGAGTGGTGATAAGATGGGTATTGCAACTGGTATGTATATAAATGCAACAATGAATAAACCAGTTAAGTGTATGATGGAAGATGTAATAACGGGATTTATTATTTATTCGGGTTTACCAGCAATAAAATTTATACGTAAAACAACGTGTGTTTCATCTACTAATAATAGAGGCCTCCAATGTAGCCTAAATGGTAAAACAAATAAGAAGGATATTCAAAATAGAATATTAAGATCAGTTCCCAGTAATAAAATAAATTATATAAACACTATCATAAATAGTAAACCCAGTGGAATTAAAAGTTTATTAACTTTAACAGTTAATTCTGCTAAAAACCAGAGTATTAATAGTGTTAAAGAAACATTAAATACACTTAAGAAAAATTATACTTACTTAAATGATACTAACTTGAAAAAGATTATTAATATTTTAAAAGTATACAATAATAAAACTAACATTCCACAGAATACTAAAATCAATATAGCCGCATTTAAAGGGCAAATTCAAGCTCAAATTGAAACACCTCAACCCAAAACTGTAAGCAAAATAAAAGGTAATAATAACAATAATGGAAACGATAATAGATCAATTAAGAAAGTAAAGACTGGAAACGTGAGGAAACTTCAATCGAGTGATGTAAATAAAATTCGGCCATTTATTATGAACATGAGACATTTAACAAATAATCAGAAAGCATATTATATTAACCAAGCCAGAACTAATCAGACAAAAAAATTGTCCGAAATTGTAAAAAACGCTAGACTACGCGTGTTCCGTATAACATAACAAAACAAAATCAAATCATCATTTTTAAAAATCCCGAAAGTACCGGGTTTTGAAAAGTGTGGAAATATATTTGGGTCACGTTTACCCGAACACCAGGTCGGACCCCTAAATAAAATGTATGTATTATAATAATACATGTCAACTCAAGAATCTGTAGCATCGAAAAAATTTGAAAAACAAAATAGTTTATCCAATAACGCCCAGTCGTTTATTCGAAAATCAGGAAGAAATGCTGGTTTTACAGGGAAGAAACTTTCTATTTTTGTTATGGTAATAACCGCAACTCTTATAGCTATGATATATGCACCCACCCTCGCCTCTGGTACAGTAACACAAATAAGGGAAGTAAAAAGTTCTATTCAACAAGCTGGGTTTAAAGCCAATAGAAAAAATGCAAAATTAAGACAAGCGCACAAGAATGCTATGACCAATATTCTTAAAAATGGACTCGTTATTAATAAAAAAGCAAAAGACCTTGCATTACAGCAAATACAGCAGGCAAAAAATATAGAAGGAGCTACAAACAATATAGCATCCAAAGCGGCGGCTGCAATTGCATTTCGTAGTGTTCTCAACTTTCCTGTGAAATTTATATCTACCTTTACTGGTGTGGGTGAAGATGCACTCGGAATCATTAGTACGACTAGTAAAAATACAAGAAGAACCACAAGTGCCTTGACTGGAGCTGTTGCTAGAGTTTCTGAGACTACAAAATTCCTAAGTCCGTATGTCTTCATATTTACTATGGTTTCTATAATGGCGGGTGCTACAGGAGTTAGTGCCCCGATTCTTAAACAAATTACAAGTATGCTTAATGGTATGATGAGAAAAGGTATACCCGTCACAAAGAGTGTTCTTATTAAGGTCTTCAATATGATGTATGATGATACATCAGGTAAAAATGCGCCCACAACAAATGATTCTAGTAGATTCACGAATATTACTACTAATAATAAAAATAATAATAAAAAAAAATAATAAAAATACAGCTACAAGTAAGTAAAAATTAAATATCAAATCAAATCATCATTTTTAAAAATCCCGAAAGTACCGGGTTTTGAAAAGTGTGGAAATTATTTCGTCATTTTACTAAGTATCGTCGCAAGTTCGACTAATATGACCGTATGGTGTGACATGACGAGCGCTTTTGCGCGTCTCGTTTTTGGGGAAAAGTCACCGTACCCGACTGTACTCATGGTCATGAGTGAAAAGTAGTATGGGTCGAGTGGGTCGTCTGAGAACCCAAAATCTTCTTTCATCGTAGAATACAAGTACCCATAAACGAGTGTTATGATAAGTGCTATTGTAACCGCTTTGTTCAGCATTGTTCTATTAGTACCTTATATTTTATTGTAACTTCGCGAGCTGACGCGCAACTTTCAAAATCTTTTTAGGGTCTTCGCCAGTATTCATTCGCGATTTTAATTTTATTTTATTCGACTCTTTGATTTTAATTTTGTTAAGTTTTTCTCTCGTATCTTTGACGAGAATGTTTCTGTTTTTCGAAAGGGACAATTTAACTTTCATATCGGCACACAAATCCTTTATCGTTTTCTTTTTACCGCCTGTCTTCGTTACTGGTACATTTTCCTCTTTCGCAACCTTAACAAGGTCGGCTTTTTTATACCCTTCGCATTTTCGTTTACCGATCTTAACCATCCCCCTTTTGTTTAAGGACATTTTACCGACCGATGAAATAAACTTGACAAGTTCAATATCTCTTCGGTAAAGTCTTTGGCGATCGAATGGGTTTTTATGTAAAAGTAGTATATCTTTATTCATATTTGATAATTTTGAAATAGAGTTGGAAATCTCAGCTTGATTTGTATTGAAATTTCCCATATTTCCAAACATATATCTATCCTGTAATTTTAAGAATGTTTTTATAGTTAAATACTGATTATTTCGTTTTATATAGACAGCTACATCCCCAGCTTTAAATTTTTCGGCTGCTATAAAATTTTCGGCATTATTTGTTAATTGTACGTTTCTCATCTTACTAGTAACAAATATCTTTTTTTACCCTGAACAATATGAATATAAAATTACTGAAAAAAAGAAAGTCTTGACCGTCCACCATATACTTTATTTGAATATATTTTTTTAAATCTCGTTCGCTTCTTCAAAACTATCATACGCATCCATATATGATTGCATTGTAGCATCCTTTGGTTTCAAGCGGTCTCTTAAATCACACGACGCTATCATTTCGTATACAACACTTCCATCGACGATTTCCTCTTCGACGAGTATTTCTTTCAAGTGTTCGAGTTTAACGCGGTATGTATTAAGGAGTTCTTTCACTTCTGTATAACAATTTTCAACTATATCGTGTATTTCTATATCGATATGATTCGCCGTCACGGGAGATATAAGATCGGGGTTAATGTTCATTTTACCTATAGTTTCACTCATACCATACGTGGTCACCATTTCACGCGCAATGTTAAATGTTTGTTGAAAATCACTGGATGCACCCGTAGTAACGTGTTCACGTCCATAAACGATCTCTTCTGCTGCGTGACCACCGAGTGCAACCTTAATTTGCGATAAAAGGTAATCTTTCGTATACATACCTACGTCATCCGTAGATGGTTGAAAATACGTAACACCACCCGCGTCCCCTCTTGGTAAAATACTCACTTTACGGACTTCATCGTATTCTTGCATGAGTACACCAATAATAGCGTGTCCCGCCTCGTGGTACGCAACTCGCGCCTTACGCGCTCCAGAAACGGAACGACTTCCTTTAGCACCAACAACTATTCTTTGGTACACGTCTTCAATAATATCTGGTGTTATCATTCCAGATTTTTCATCACGAACGGCTCGTATAGCACACTCGTTCATAACATTTGCAAGATCGGCACCCGAAAACCCAGTCGTTTGTTTTGCAAGATCGCGAAGACTTGCTTCGGGGCTTAAAAGTTTATCTTTGGCGTGTACTTTGAGTATTTCTTCGCGTCCGTGAACATCGGGTAAAGAAACTTGTATTTTACGATCGAATCTACCGGGGCGTAATAGAGCATCGTCGAGTATATCGATACGGTTTGTTGCCGCTATAACAACAATTTCAGTTTCATTTTCAAATCCATCCATTTCCGTTAATAATTGGTTAATTGTTTGTTCACGCTCATCGTTTGCCGCAAACCCATTCATACTTCTTTTCTTACCAATCGCATCAATTTCATCTATAAAGATAATACACGGTTGGTTTTCACGTGCCAATTCAAATATATCACGGACTCTTTTTGCGCCTACGCCTACAAACATTTCAACGAACGATGACCCCGAACACTGAATAAAAGGAACGGAAGATTCACCCGCTATAGCACGTGCTAAAAGTGTTTTACCTGTACCCGGTTTTCCCGTTAATAATGCACCTCTTGGTATTTTAGCACCCGTACCGAAATACTTTTCGGGTGACTTGAGGAAATCAACAATTTCTTCGAGTTCATCTTTCGCACTATCTATACCCTGAACATCATCAAAACGCGTTGTTATTTGACTTTCCACATCAATATCATTTTTCATCATGGAAAATGGACTTTGACCAATACTACCACCCGTAAACATTCTAAAAATTGCAAAGAAACCTATAGTAATGAACATGAACGATATAAAATCATTAAAACTTCCACCAATAGGTGTTCGAACTAAATCAAAATCAACTTGACTTTCAGACATGGTTTTCCAAAAATCTTCCGATGGTGTGTAATACGACGTACCTACAGTTCCATCCTTTTCTTCGAAATATACGATATCACTTTGTGGATTTATTTCCGCTTTAACGATTTCGTTTTTCTTAACACCTTTAATAAAATCACTATATATTCGGTGTTCATATTCGGGTTTCTTTTCGATTTTTAAGGGTGGGGAACTAAATAATTTTGATACGGTTAACATGGTCCCCATTATACTTAATTGTAAGAATATAATTACAATAATTGGGCGTTTATCTATAAATTTTTGTAGTTTTTTACGTTTTTTTCTTAAACGTTTACGGAACTGTTTCCAGTTCATCTTATAGTATATTTTTAAATTAAACTCTAGTATATCTCGCAAAACTCTCTTTTTCACCTGTGTAATATAACTTATATGATTCAATAATACTGGGTACTTTGTATTTATCGGGCATACACGCCGGTATTCGTGTAAGTCCATGTTTAAAATCGTGTATAGGGTAGTATGCGGTTTCACTTTCACGAAGTTCGAAGTGTGAAGGTTTATTTTCGTATAACCAAAGTATATGTTTAGAACACGCGTGTATTTTACCGAATCGTTTTTTGTATTCGAGTGCAAGACACATTCCTATTTCACCTGCAAAATTATAATTATCAATACTGGATGATATCCATAATGTTGTAGGGTGTTTCTTATGTGCAGCTTTGTACCCTCGACGCGCTCCGTTTACGGTATAAGGTGCATTTGATTCTACATATTCGGTTTGACCCGAGTAAAACCATGCGGTATACATCATTTGACATATTTCGAGTAGAATCTTGATTACATGTTGATCACAATACATATAAGCAAGCTCTTCGGGGTTCATAGAGAGAAAAAATATATTCATTTTGTATATTATTTTAATAAAAAGTGGTATAACTTAAGTTTTAATCGTCGCCTCCATCTGACACATACTCATCTTCAACGACTTCATCATCGTCACCTTCATCATCAACAACAATCGCCTCATCTTCTTCTGGTTCGTCGTCGTCTTCAGGATCTTCATCTTCTACCACTTCCGTTTCGGCAGCTTCGGCAGCTTCGGCGGCTTCGGCTTCGGCTTCAGCTTTCTTATCCGCTTTCTTCTTTTTGTTTCTCGACGCTGTTGAAGGTGTGTCGAATATTTTCTCGAGTATTTTCCATTTCTTTTCTATGAGTGCATTACGTTTCTTATATTTTTCCATCATGGAATCCATAAACTCTTGTGAATATCCAAGTGCTTTCAATGCACTTATTATACTCTTTATTGGTGGTATCTTATATTTAGAATAATACTTTTCATTTAGTACGGCCATGTGTGGTATCACTTTTACACGAATTTTACCGGATTTTAATACGTTTAAATGAACTACAATTTGATCAAGATTATCAATATGTTTTTCTACGTAAGAATTTATTTTTTTTGGTACCGGTATTTCTTCGACATTCGGTTTTTTAAATGGAATACCAATTTTTCTACAGTTTCTTTCCAAACTTTCTAAATAATCTTTCTTATTCTGAACATAAAAGGGTTTTTTCTCTATAGTATTATCATTTTTACCATATAAAATATTATATAAAAAGGAACCGGGTACGAGTTTCGTCATTTTTTACTTTATTCTACTAAAATTTTATTACAACTTAGGTCTAATTCACACTCTAAAATTTGATGAGCCGAAAAGTATTGGAGAGACTCATACGGTCCCCAGAGTTCAATGACTCTACGTTCCTTATCGTACCACATGTATGAAAGATCGAGGTAACGCGTTAACCAATAAAACTTCTTACCGTTTTTACCAATAAATTTAAAAATATCGTCTTCTTCATACATTGACACGTCCATTTGACTGTAGTGTGTGTTTGGTGGGTTGTACGGAGCCATCTTCCTTCTTATTATTAGTACTAAGCGTCTCCTGTTTAAGTCTAATATACTTTTGTGTATATAATTCTTTTTTAACCTTCTTGTCGTTCTTCGTGACGCGTTTCTTAAAGGGGTCCATTAGTACTATAGAGCGAGATTACTTTAATCCACACGCACCACAATACTTTTCACTTTTGTTTGGTTTATACATGAAGGTATAAAGAACCACGAGGGCGACTATGGAAGCTGGTAACATATATTGATTTTTCATTTATAATATACCAATATTAAAATTCTTCGTCGTCCAGTGATACATCCGATTCCGATTCGTCATCTTCTGAAGAGGCTAATTCATATTCAAAATCAGATTCGTCTACCTCGACATACATACCATTCTTAAGTTTTTCGTATAAACCTGTATTTTCAAGATCTGTAGTATCATAGAATCCGGATACAGAGTCTTTAGTAATAAGAATTGGTTCTTCAGTATCAAAATCCCATTCTCCATCACCATAATATTCCAGTAGTACTACTTCATATTCACTCTGACCATCTTTTACTATTTTCGCGATAGACTTAAAACCATCTTCAAAATCAACGTCAATGATCTGGTTTTCCATTTTATTTTAGATGTTTTTAATTCTTAAAGTATATTAAATGGACGCAATTCTTAAAAATAGAGTGGTTTGTGAAAAGGACGCCGTTATGTTCGACATAGACGATACTCTTATTTTTACGAATGGTAATGCAAATGTTCCTATTATTAAGTTATTACATTATGCTAAACAGTTAGGCTATAAAATTATCATTATTACAGCTCGTCCAGCTGTAAGAGGAACAGTAGAAATTACTCAATACCAACTTAAACAATATGGTATACCGTACGATGCACTTGTCATAACACCAGCACATAATAAAGGTACTATTAAACGTAGATCGGGTTTAAATTATGTTTTATCTGTGGGAGACCAGGATACTGATTTAACAGATACACAACACGCACTAAAAATTATGATTTCCATCTAGAATTACAATTGTGACACGTAACAAATACCGTCATTGGTTCATCAGCACTACGTGTTTGCATTTGATAAAAGGTCGTCTTATATGATTTACACCGATTACACCTAAACAAACCCTTATATTCAGGATCATTAATCATATTCGTAACCCAATCCTTTTTCATATTTTGTCTAATATTTTCTTCTAATAATTTTGAATATGGACCATCCGGCCATAAACCCTGGTGAGATAATTCTAGAACACTTTTTGGTTTTAACTCACCGTTTAAAATACGTTTTTTGAGTGTTGGTGAGTGTATTAAATTATGTTTAATTTTTAAAAATGTATGTTTGTATCGGTTTACGAAGAACCGATTCTCGACTGCGGGTACATCACCCAGTTCATTTGTTCTGCGTATGGTCGTGTTATACGTAGACTTTTCCAAATTTATACATATTGTATCTTCTTTAGGTAAACCGAGTAATTCAGCATAATTTTCAAGGGCGTATTCTCTCGATAACATTTTATTACTTCTGAAATTAAGCTCTACTTAAGTGTGGCATTTTAACTTTTTTACAATCACCAAAAGATTCAGGGGAGCATGTATTGAATGGATCGGATGTAGTGAGTGGTCTGTTACGTGTTTCCTTCCATTCCGTATCTAATACGAGGTTTGTGTATAACTCGGACTCTCTGAGTATAAAGAATACGATAACGAGGGCAATGAATGATATGACAACTTTGTTCATTTATTAAAAGCAACTTTTTTATTTGTACATCCTAGGAATGACACTTGCAGTTTTAGTAAATGAGGGAAAAAATGATATTCATGAAATAGATTTAGATATTTCACCTGAAAAAAATGAAATTTATAAAATTTTACGGGGTAAAGCCACATTTCTAGGACAATGGCCTGATAAATCTGTTGTTATAGTTACATGTGAATCGTCTATATTTGAATTATCAATTAATTTAAATAGACTTCCCAGACCCTTTACAAATATGACTGTTATGGGTAGGATTTTACTCATACGAATGGACGAAGACTCTGAACCACAAGATTTTACACTCAAAGAGTATCATCAGATGACAAAAGAGACGCACCCCAGAACGAGATCATCTACACACTTAATCAGTCGTCCTTTGAGTAGGAATATAAGCTACTCCTCGGAAGACAGCTTGAGTAAACTTCATGCAGAGTTGAAAATGTGATTCCGCCCACTCCATTGGGTTTGTCATTTTAATACCGTACGGGTTATCGTTAACAATTTTCATGAAATCTACACTACCATATTTTTCTTGATTGCTTGCTTTTGACATGGATACATCTATTTCTTGTAACCACTCTACATCTTCTTTTTTTGTAGGATCGAATTGTTTAACAAAAGACATTTATATTATATATTCATACACCCTTTAACCTCGTATCCAAACGCGATTTATAATATCTATCATCTGCTTCACCTTCTATTTTTTGTCCAGACATGTTTATTCTTAACAAATCTTCTTTATAACTAAAATTATGACAATAAAAATAAGATATACCCGTTCCTGCCGACATTTCATCGAGTTGACTTTTAACCTTTTCTTCTAAATATACATATTTTTTTACTTCCTCAGGGGTTCGTTTTTTTGCGAGTATATCAGCATTTATACGTGCGACGGGTTCCTGTAAATTCATATCGGGCCAAACACCATATGTGGAGCGATACCCAGTTATATAATCTATACACTTACGCGCGGTTTTCCTTTCACTGAAACATATAATACGTGGTGTTCCTTCGGGATCAATTATAGTCGTGTACCCACCTTTTGTAATACCTATAAAATGAAACTGCATCTTATAATAAAAAGAGAAAAATCTTTATACCTCATCCATAGACTTAGTTGGTTCTGGTGTATTTTCAAGTGACTTTGTTAACATGTTTCGAGATATATCCATATTTTTCTTGTGCATTTTTAATCCCAATTTTTCACCGTTCGTTTCAGTCGTTTGTGATAACCAGCGTTTTAATAAACCTTCTCTATTTTCCATAACACGGGATGCAATATTTGATTTACCATTTTCATATAGAGCCTCAATAAACGCATCACCAGAACTTGGATTATGTTCATTGGAAAAATCACATAACCAATTGAATTCACTTTTCATAGGTGACATATCCATTTCATATACCTGTCCCAACGTATATTGTGTAGATCTAAACGTAAAATATTTTATAAGTACAGTATCGACATCGTCAAACGTTTGTTCGGAATAATCACTCCCAGACGAACATTTTATTTGTCTTTTTACATTTCGTGTTTTTACAGGTTTAATAGTACATGGTATTCTAATACTTTGTAGTATCATATTATTATATTAGTAGAAAAAAAACCTTAAGTTAATTTATACAGATGAACTTCCCCAAAACTCCCGGACAATGCGAATATTTGAGGGTTATACAGGG
>Ga0136655_1000390_pt1 | contig 19617 bp, 22 predicted proteins | sample CPBDNA_2_FD_94863 | JGI IMG/M metagenome (GOLD analysis project Ga0136655, IMG submission 94863) | Freshwater to marine salinity gradient microbial communities from Chesapeake Bay, USA - CPBay_Spr_15_0.8_DNA (version 2) | ecosystem: Environmental > Aquatic > Marine > Coastal | place: USA... | reverse complement strand
TTTTATCCAGATGGGTCACGAACAGTCACTTTTACAACGAACAGTCACTTTTACAACGAACAGTCACTTTTCTCCAACTGGGTAACGAACAGTCACTTTTCTCCAGCTCGGTCACGAACAGTCACTTCCTTCCAGATGGGTCACGAACAGTCACTTTTACAACGAACAGTCACTTTCAAAATACAAATAACAACATCCGCATGAGATAAACGCTATGTAATATGAATATTCAAATTATAATATTACAAAGTTCAATATAACAATTTCTCCTATTCATCAACCCGTAAACCAAACTTCGCCTTTTCAATTCTCTTTTCATAATGGTAATGTTCTTGTTCTTCCATCAAATATTCCATCATTTCTCTTCTTTCTTCTTCTTCTCTTCGTAGTGTCATCCATTTAATGACAATACGAATCGCAGATGCTGAAATATGTTGGATTTCTTTGAATCGATCGATTCGATCTTGTCTTATCAAAGAAGATTTGGTAACTCCATTTTCATCATTCTCCTGTTTGGGAAGATACTTTAAAGTATTGAATGAATTGAAACCTTTCATAGTCAAATTTGGATTTAGTAAGGAAGTCGCTTAAGAAAAGCTGAACTCCCATCAATAATGATTTTTCAGTCTTGAATAGTGTTTATATAATAGAATTCATCATGAATTCTTTAATAACATATCGATGATGTTTCTTACCTTGATTCTGTATAATACACCAAATCATAAAAAGTCACTTTCAATGAATTACTATTGCATTGCAAAGAGTCACTTTTACAACAAAGAGTCACTTTGACCCCGAAGAGTCACTTTTACAATAAAGAGTCACTTTTACAACGAAGAGTCATATTGACCCCGAAGAGTCACTTTTACAACAAAGAGTCACTTTGACCCCGAAGAGTCACTTTTACAACGAAGAGTCACTATGTTATATTTCCAAATATATATTGTCTTGCTATATTTCTCCATTATTACAATATAGAAATACACTGGTAACTTACGCTGTATAATGGTTGATTGAAAATAATAATATACTTAAAGAGACATGTAACAAATGTTACAAAAATGGATGAGGAAATGCCAGATAACAAGTTTAATATTGAAAAGTGGTTTCGTTCAACTTATAAAAAAGCCAGAACTGGTAATATAGTAGGTTACACATTACAATATGAAGAACATCTACGTACATTGAAGTCGCTTCCGTTAATTTATAATAAAGATGGATCTATACATATATCAGGATGTTTTACTTGCAATATTCCTTACAATGATGTAAAGAAGTATTCAAAACATGGTGATTGGGATGATCATACATTCTCTGATAACGAGCGTCTTTTAGCATGGAGAATTGAATGTCTCAAACAAAGACTTTATGGTAATAAATAAAAAATGACAAATTGTGCTCATTTTATTATTTGTTTTTATTGTAATGGTTCTGTAAATATTTTTGTAGATTAAAAATATTAAAATCAATTTTATCGTCAATATTGAATAAACACATTAATGTTTCATCAGGGTTTATTTTCCTACCATCTTTTTCATTTTGCAAATTGTGTTCTTTGATATATACGAACAATAACTTGGTAACTTCTTGTCGTGTTTTTTCTGAACCATGTGAAATTTTTAAAAAATCACATAAGGGTTCACTTAATTGAACTGGTGCATATATTCCCTTTGTTTTATCTATATTATATATTTTCTTTTCTTTTTTCATATAATATAATCAAATTGATTCGTTTACTTATTTGAACGCAATAATCATTTAATTAATTTATTTAACATTTTCATATCAATTTGACAAGGGTCATTTGACAACTTAAGTTGTTTATCTTTGTAATATGGTGGTTTTATAAACCATTCATTATTTAAATATAAAGCAGAAGAATCAAAATCAAAGATCTTCCATTTTTGATCTTTAATCGAATACCCAATATTGTCATTCTTGAGATCAAGATATATAATACCAATATTGTTTAATTGTTTAATACTTTTTTTCACATCGGATATATGCTTCTGATTTGAAAAATTTATTTTTGTCACGTCAACAAGATATTCTTGATCGTAATATTTTTTTGTAACATGTAATATTCTAACAATATGATCAAGTTTAAAAGAATTATTTTGTTGAATATTTTTAATATATTTACAAATAGTATACTCTCTGTTATCGTTTATATCGATATATTTTCTCACAAATGATATACCATAGTCGGTTTTAATTTTATTTGTTAATGTCAAATCACCGTTTTTATACACATATTTATGAATTGACATATATATTATTACAACTTAAATAATATGTATTCTAGTTGTCATTAATGTATAAGGTTTATCCTCTAACCATTTCATGAAATCATTCGCGGTTGGGTTTTTACTATCTGTTAATTGATAATCCTTTAACATTTGTTGTCCACGTATTGTGTTAGAGAATTTTGTCATATTTTTACTTATATGTACATGTACATCAACATCATCATTATTTATTTTATTTAAATCTATAGACTTATATTTTTTATTTTTTACCATTTCTAATAAACGTTCTTTATATTTTTTATTCAATACATTATTTAAGGTTTTTGGATTTTCTTCGAATGGGAATTTAACTATATTATAATTCGGTAAGTATTTATAATAATTTTTGGGATATCTTGTTCCACTTGTGTTCATGATCGCACCTTGGCTTCTAGCCATTTCTTCGGTTGTCAAACAATGTGGATGATCGATAACAACATTGAACTTCCTTGGTAAAACATCACCATGGAACATATCTAAGGAAAATTTGTTTGTCAACCATAAATACGTAGAGGGTAATGGTAACCATCTGCAAGAATATAACGAATTGGTTTTGTGTATATACATGGTTAATATCCTATCATCTGCTCCTGGTTCTTTTTTTCTCATAATTTCTTTATTTAGTCTAATCCAACCTTTTAATAGTTTTATAGAGTTTTTTGTATTGTTGAAATACATAATACCTCCGCTTGTTTCGAAATAACCAGGGGTAAAACTATTGTCATTCATAAAATTTAATGGATCAAATTGCCAATGTCTTAACATGAAATCAAAATTGTTACTATCGAATATTTTTGGATATTTGTGTATACGCATATCGCCATCTATATAAACAACTGCTGTTTGTAATTCAGAAATCATCTGATATATAAATTCTCCTTTAAAATTCATTGCTTCTTGATTAGTTCTAAAATCATACTTTCCTAATATACTTTTTCTTGATGGATAATCACTAGGTGCGACTTTATATTCTTTCGTGTAATAGTTCACATTCAAATTTTTTAGACTTTTTTCCCAAATATCAATCATATCTTCAAATTTGAATGGAAACTGATAACAAAACTTATATTTACATAATTTATCATTACTAGCATTTTGATGATACGATTTTGTCAATGATTTCCCAAGTACCCTCCATGGATTCTTTACATATGTAATTTTCCCTAACAACATCATTTTATTTAACAACATATCTTGACAATCTTTTGTTATATTTATCAATACATAATATTTTCCATTTCTTTGAATTTTGATACCTATTTTATTTAAGATATCTAAATATTGTTCAAAATCTACGGATTCATTTTCCAATTCTTGTATACTCATTGTACCATCGTCGAGTAAATTTTTTAGAATTTGTTTTTTTGTTAGATTATTTTTTGTTTGTAAACAACGCGTTAAGTTTACCATGAGTTTTGTATCAAATGGACATGGTCTTTGTGTATTGAAATTTAAATTCCCTCTTCCCCACCAATATGTTACGAATGTGAATGTCATAATATATATATATATTCACTATTATTTTATTTTTTTTAATTTATTAACAATTTCATATTTGGATTTATTTTGCAAACCCTTACAATTCGTAATATTTATTAATGTTTTTATATTATATTTATATAAATCTACTGAATGACGACATATATATATCAATTTATTTCGATGTTCTTCTAATTCATTTTGAAATAAATTGATTTTTTTGTTGTTGTTTTTATTTTTCAATATTTGATCTATATGATTTATCAAATTTGTACCAAAATTTTTCCAATTTAACATAATAAATAACGAATGATTGTCTATTATTTCGTAACAGATTGTAGATAACACGTCATAATTTTCATTCAGCATATATTTCTCACATAGTAATACACACTCTTTAGCGTTTTTTATCGTTATTTGTATTTTTTCTTTGTATATTTTATATATCTTTTGATATAACGTTTTATTTACGATCGACAAATTAATTACATCTTTAATGTCTATATAATCAATTATTTTTGTTAATATATTTTCTTCGTTCAATATTGTAATCAGAGGTAATATATTTTCTTCTTCCATTTATATGTGTATTTATGTATCTATTTATTATAACAACAGATTCCTTTATATTAAATGAAGTGTAAAATCATTCCGTATTATTTGATTGTCCTTGTACACGTTTATTTATACGTGCTCTTATATTAGGTGTAATCGGATTTCTGCTATGAGGTACATTCATACGTCCTGACTGTATCCATCGTCTCAAATGGCGACTGTCATAGATCTTTTGATCCACCTTCATCAAATATTGTTGTTGTCTCGGTGTGTGTGTTTTTAATTGTTTCATCGATATTTCTACCACGGTATTATTATTTTCCCATTCTTCGTTTGTAATACGATTGCTTAAGTTTGGACTCCTTTGTTGTACATTGTTTGTGTTGTTTGTATTTATACGATTATGATTATTATTATTATTATTACGATTATTATTATTACGATTATTATTACTTAATATTATGTTTGGGTTTGACATTATGTTTCCCACCCTATGTCCGAATCTAGCTCCGAATCTAGGCCCGGGTATGTCAAATCTAGGTCCGGTTCTCCTTCCTCGATGTCCAGGGTAAAGAATCGAAATGTTTGGCCGTATTTGACTAAAATTGCGAGATATGATAAAATCAACAATTCGTATAACCATTCTCATTCGAACATCATAATCATCTTGGAGTTTCATACCTGCATCAAGTATGTTATTCCAGGCGACACGTGTTGCACGTCGTGAATTATTGTTATTTCTCAATAAATAACGAGTTATTTCGAAATAGTTTGTTTCTACAATTTCCAACAATGAAGTATGTCGATCTCCGGTAAGATGACTTTCGAATTCACGATACATATTATCATAATCCTGAAGAGAAGTTTGGTAATAGGAAGGATCATGCCTTGGTAATATATCAGATGGTAAGGTTCTTCTTCTTCCTCGAAGTCCAGGGTAACGATTATTATTGTTTGGTGTTAATTGGCTAAAATTACGAGATCTTATGAAATCATTCATTCTTCGAATCATTCTCATTCGATCATCATAATCATCTCGGAGTTTCATACCGGCATCAAGTATTTTGTCCCAGACCGCATGTCGTGAATTATTACTATTTCCCACAAGTGGGGGGGTTGTTCTCAAATTGTCCAACGATTCATTATGTTCGAATAATCCAAGATGCCTCTTGAATTCACTATACATATTACCATAATCCTGAACAGATGTTTGGTAATAGGAAAGATTATCTAAATTGTTTGTATCAGATGGTAAGGTGGTTTGAGTTCTGAATATTCGCCAATTTACTTCACTCATTATGTATATAATAAGTAAATATAATAAATATAAACATGTTTGTGTTTGGATTTATTATATTTTATATTGATATTATTGCAATTGACGAGGTCGTACACCCTAAATAAATTCAAATTGTAATTTATCTTGTTATGATAGTAATGGGAGGAAGGTAAAACTGCTAGTTTAATCGGGTTGCATATTATCATCACGGTTGCATTGCGTTCCTTGAACCCAGTTCCAGCAATGCACTCGCAGCATTTAGGTCTTCACCTGACAGTTCATCGTATACTCCATTTAATTGATAATTATTACGATTGATTAAATGATGAAGATTTTGTTGTATTTGTTGTATTTGTTGTATTTGTCGTTCTCGTAATTGACGGACGTTGGTTGTTTGGCGGGGGTTTCTGCGTTCAACGACAGATATTAATAATTCTCGAAGCTTCTTTTCGAAACTTTCAAGGCTCTTTATTGTTTTCAATCTGTTGCTTTCGTTAATGAATTTGTAAACCTTATGCGCATTTTTATCTTTTTTTTTTAGTTGTCTGTATATGTATATCTGACTACTTATTGACGATATATGTTGGTAATTATTTACCATTGCGATTGTCGAAGCCATTCTGTCTCCTGTTAATACAAAAGGATTGTAGTCATAACTAACTTTCAGATCATTTGCAAATTTGAACTGAAAAGAATCTCCTGCTCGTTTCAAATCCAAAAGGAATTTTACATTTTCTTGAAATACGGTTTCCGTTATTATACTAGAAGTTAGGTCCCCAATATTCTTATTTATTTCAAATGCTATTTTTGAAACACCTATCATATCCCCTCCCTTACAGTATAAATTCATTATTGATCCATATTTATCTTTAGAATAGTAATGAGATTTGTTTTGGGGGGTTATATATTGGGGGATTTCATCATCACTACATTTTACATCCATATTCCCATCTTTCTTACCCCAATATAATACAATGGTTTTATCCTTATAACCTTTTTCTTTATTACGACTGTGCGGAGTGACAAGTGCTCTTATAATATATGGTTGTTCTACAATTACTTTGGATCTTGGTTTTATATATCTTTGTTTAATCGTTTGATTCTCTATTTGCACCAGACTCTCTCTATTATCTATAGTGCTGACCGGTATGCTATGTACTGATTGATGTATATCAACATAATATTCGAATTTATAATCGACACCGTCATATTCTCCTTGGCGATGCGAATTGTACATAACATCTGGTATTCTATTAATTGTATAAGGTTTTTCACTCGGTCGTGAATGGTAAATCATCTTGAACCATGTCGTACCTCCCCCATTTGAAGGATCCATGTATTGAGCTATTGTCGTGTGAGTTGCCGCATTGAATTGGGGTGATTGATTTTCTAAATGATAAACGTCTTCGTTTATACTCCATCCGGCGTCTACATGAAAATAATGTTTAGATGACAATAACATTACATCTGAAATCAAACCACTGACACTTTTGTGAGTAGAACCAATTAACCCGGTACTAAGAGGAGTATCAACCTTCGATTCCATCCTAAGTATACACAATAACCATATTAAATTTTCTAATTCATCGACGGAGGCTATTTTTCGATGTCTACTAGGTCTTTGCGTATCGATTAATACCGTAGCGCTGAATTGATTAGGTAGCATTGAAAATGGTACATGTGCTATTTGTGTCTTTGTAGATTTTCTTATGAAATTTTTCACATCTTGATAGAAATCTTTTTGTATATGAAAAAACATATCAAGTAATGCAATTGATATTTTGATATCTGTATTGCCCGTGTCTCTATATAAAGAATATAAAAATGCTAAACCTTGTGGTTCGATGGACGAACCATCAGAAATATAATTTGTATAAATAGTAGTTTGTGTACTAAAAGAACGTTCACTTATCAAGTCACTTGAACGGGAACCTTTATAGAAATCATGAATAGAATCGAACAATGACAACATTGTATTCAATGTTTTATCCGGCATTGTTTTGAATGTGTTAAATAGTATAAAATGGTTGAATGATGTACCAACAATCAAATTACTGTAAGCAGCCCCTAAAAGTGTTTGCCATTCTGTTCGTATTCTCATGAAGTCAGATCTACCAGACGAGGATGCTCCCGATTGTTCATTCTCTCGCCTTCTTTTGGATTGTGGCATATTATTATTATTATTATTATTATTATTTTATTGATTTATATATCGTTTTTGTATCATTTGACAACCATCATATCCGAAAATGAAACTGATATATCACAAGATTAATAATTGACATCGGATTTTAAAATCATAAAAAATCAGATATCACAAATCCCTTGACAAATTTCGAAATTGTAAATAAAATCTAAATATACATTTATATAATATAATGAACTATGTTGAAATAAACGAATTTGAACCTGGTTCATTAGATCAATTATTAAAAAACGTTTATGATAAATATAACTCTGTCGTATTTATAATATATTTTTCAAAGTTTCCTGTCAGTAAAATAAATGCATTGATGCCCATAATTGAAAAATATAAATTGGTAACAATAAAAAAATTAAAAAAAACAATTGTTCATATTGATAATGAATCCGATTATCATATTGCAAAATACATACGCCAATTCATTAAATCTGAAAAACCAATTGAATACATATTAAATCATAATTTGTGAATGCGAAATTACTTCAATTTGTAATGTGAAAATGGAACAGTTAATCAAGATCTACGGTTTCTGGACCAGGATTAGGAGTCGAAGAATCTTGTGATAGTTTTTGAACTTCATCTTTTACAAAAGTGAGTTTATCAAGATATTCATTTTTATCTGCATGTTGATTTTCATCTAACCAAGATAAAGTTTCAGAAATGATATTCATAATTTGATCTTTATTATTTGGAAATTCCTGCGATTTAAGAGAATAAAGAGTATTTTCAAGTTCATTTTTAGATTCAATTCGTTCTTTATTTTTTTCATCGGCTTCCTTGAATTTTTCACTTTCTTCAATTAACTTTTCGATTTCTTCTTTTGACATTTTCTTGTCGTTTGTTATAGTAATTTTATGAGTGCTTCCACTACCTTTTTCGACAGCGGAAACATTTAGAATACCATTAGTATCGATATCAAACGATACTTCAATCTGAGGTGTACCTCGAGGAGCGGGAGGTATATTCGATAATTCGAATTGACCCAAGAGTTTATTATCCTTAGTCATAGAACGTTCACCTTCGAATACTTGTACAGTTACACCTGTTTGATTATCTGAATACGTAGAAAATGTTTGGGATTTAGTGACAGGAATAGGACTATTCCTATTAATTAATTTTGTCATAACACCACCCGCAGTTTCAATACCCAAAGACAAAGGAGTTACATCGAGTAAAAGAAGATCGGTAACTTGTTCGTCGGTATTTCCGGTAAGAATTGCACCTTGTACACATGCACCATATGCGACGGCTTCATCTGGATTAACTGATTTATTCAACTCTTTACCATTAAAAAATTCAGATAACATTTTTTGAATTTTAGGGATACGTGTAGTTCCACCAACCAAAACAATTTCATCAATTTGGGATTTAGATAATTTGGCAGCTTTCAAAACATTTTCAACAGGATCCATTGTTTTCTTAAAAATGTCCATACAAAGTTCTTCGAACCGAGCCCTTGTAAGAGAAGTCATAAAATCAATACCATCAAAAAAACTATCCAACTCCAAATTTGCTTGTGCACTTGAAGATAATGTCCGTTTAAGTTTTTCACAACTATTTTTCAATCGTTTGATACTTCTAGGATTATCAGACGGGTCTTTTTTATGTTTACGTTTAAATTCAGAAATGAAGTGTTTTACAAGCCTTTCATCGATATCTTCACCTCCTAAATGACTATCACCATCGGTTGCTTTTACTTCGAAAACACCATCTTCGATAGCAATCAATGATATATCATGTGTACCACCACCACTATCAAAAATAAGAATATTTTTTTCACCGGTGCCTTTTTTATCAAGACCATATGCGATTGCAGCTGCAGTAGGTTCATTAATAATGCGAAGACAATTCAATCCAGCGATAGTTGCGGCGTCTTTTGTAGCCTGTCTTTGTGCATCGCCAAAATAAGCTGGAACAGTAACAACACAATCCTTGACATCTACACCTAAATATGTTTCCGCGATAGATTTCATTTTTGTTAAAACCATTGCAGATATTTCTTCAGGTAAAAATTGTTTAGATGAACCATCGACTTCTACTTGAATTTTAGGTTTATTGTTATGATTAATAACATCAAAAGGCCATAATTTGATATCATTTTGAACATGATGATCGTCAAACATTCTACCAAGTAATCTCTTAGCATCATAAATAGTGTTTTTTGGATTCATAGCAGATTGATTTTTAGCGGCGTCACCGATTAAACGTTCTTCGTCATTAAAAGCTACATAACTTGGAGTTGTTCTATTTCCTTGATCATTCGCAATGATTTCAACACGATTATTTTGCCATACACCAACACAACTATTAGTAGTACCAAGATCAATACCAATACACACCATATCTAAAATAACAAATGATTTATTTTTTAAGTAATTTATTTTTATTTAAAAGAATAACAATAATATCGTATAAGTGTAATGGAGTCATTACCAATCGAAATAAAAGAACAAATATTACGAGAACTTTCAATGTGTGATATTATAAGATTCAAATTGACAAGTAAAGAAAATTACAGAATAAGCAGTTTATTATATAAGGAATTACAGGACTTTTACAAAATAAACAAATTATATCCTAGAATAAAGTATGATATCCATGATTTTAAATCGGTATCATACTATGTAACATATGAAGACGTTAAAAAAAATATAGATTTGTATAATAAATTAGAAAATGATATATTTTCACACAAAAAACAAGAAATAAAATATAATATTGAATTATGGGATTATAATCGAGTTACTCAATCGAATAATTTGACATATGAACAGAATCGAATAATAGAGTTTAATGATATCGATCGTAAAGTAATAACAATTCAAGCATATGCAGGAACCGGAAAGTCGTCAACCATGTATCATTTTTCAAAAAAGTGGAATGATAAACGTATATTATACCTTACCTTCAATAATGCGTTAGCAAACGAAACACAACTTAAATTCTTAGATTTGAAAAATGTAGATGTAATGACGACCCACTCATTAGCATATGATTCTTTAAATAAAAATATATTATTACAAAACAAAATTGGAAAAATATCAAGAGAATTTTTGAGGTTACATTGTGGAATAAAAAGTTATAAAGAACAAACAAGTGTAATTAAAAAGATAGAAAAGTATTGTTCCTCATCAATAAAAAAACTAAATGATGAGAATATAGAAAGAATATGGACTGAAATATTTATGCATAATTCAACAATAACACATGATATGTATTTGAAGAAATTTCAATTGTCAAAACCAAAAATTGATTATGATATAATAATATTAGATGAAGCACAAGATACGACACCGTGTGTATTGTCATTTTTAATGAATCAAAAACAAACAACACGAATAATTGTAGGAGATATTCATCAACAGATATACGACTTTCGAGGAGTATGTGATCCATTTATGGCGATAGAAAATCAAATCGATAATAAATTCTACTTGACAAAATCTTTCAGATACGGATTTGATGTGTGTTATCTATCATCGATAATAATGAACATTTTCAAAAATGAAAAAAAGAAGATCGAAACAAATAATAAACATAATACACAAATATACTATGAACAAGATATAACAAAATTGCCACAAGGAATAGTAATATTATCAAGAAGTAACATGGAGATGTTCAAAAATTTATATAGATTTGTACACTTAAATAATGACAAAACTATACATATATTAGGTAAAAAATACAACTTTTCAAAAGAAATCGATATTATAAGAGATTTGAATACTATATCTATTTACGGAACCAAAGTAGAAATAAAAACAAAAAAATTGTTAAATTTCAATAATATTGAAGATATAAAAGAGTATTTCCATTCAAATTCAAATTATAAATGGGTACATAGACTGAAATTATACGAAGAATACGGTGGTTGCGAATTAATTAATATATATGAAAAAATATCAAACTGTATAGTTGAAAAAGATCAAGCAGATGTAATAATAACAAATGTACATCAAACAAAAGGATTGGAATTTGACAACGTTTATCTGTCAGATGATTTTGGGAAAATGATATATGATATTCGTTTGTCATATTGTAAAAAGGATGTTTTTAATTTATTATATGTAGCAATTACACGCGCAAAAAAAAGATTATATATTAATAAGACTATTTATGAATTTTTAGGTAGATATTTCTCAAATTATAAACAGATTATTAAAAATGATTTTAAACAAAATTGTCATTATTGTACCAAATCAATAAACACAGAATTGATAACTTGCAAATTTAAGATACCTTTCATTCAACATAATTTAGAAAAAATCGATAATGTACCCATATGCAATTACTGTTTTAAAAAACAGTATTAATCACCGTCTTGTGTGTTTATTTGTCGGATTATTATACTACCATCGGACTTTTTAAATTTTATAATCAAATTATTGTCAGCTTCATTAAAATATAAAAATCCTTTACCATTTTCATCCGGTGCTTCAAAATTAGTATCGGTCTGTAGAATTACTGGATAGGGGATATGTAAACCATTAATTCCATCAGCTACGATGGTATTTCCCATTGATAGTGTTCCCATTACACGAATATTACTAACCGTTGTATCTGTTACAATTTCTGACATTATTTGATATAAAATATATATCTTTATATACTGTAAAACTCTTCAATAGTTATATTTTCTTTTATATTCAATAAAGTTTTTTTATAACAAAAAAAGGAATTAGAGTGATGTTTATCAGTTCTTATAAGCACGGGATACCATAAATTGTTAATACCTTCTTGACTGTATAATTTGCATTCAACGACGCATTGTTTATTTTTTTTAATTTCTTCTTCTATTTCGAAAACATTATGATCGAACCATATATAATTATTATATAATAATCTATTTTGTATATAAATTCTAAACATGTTATTTTCATATTTAATAATAAAATCTACAGAATTATCATATTGTTTTTTAAATTTAAACATCGTATTATGGGTACCAGTTTTAATAGAATCATTGTTTGGTGTAAAAATGAAACCATCTGTTTTATAATTTAAATTCAAAAGTGATTTTATATATTCATGGAACGTATATGGAGAATAATTTATAATATGTTTCTTCTTAATTTCGAAATGATCCGTATCTTTTTTCAAATAAGTATCCGTTACTAAATTTATATGTTCCAATCTTTCTTTGTATGTTTTATTATGTAAATTTATATTATTTACAATAATAGAATCGAATACAACAAAATAAGATTTATCATCAGTTTCGTTTTTAATTATTTCTCCATCCAAAATTGTATTATCAAAATTACTTTTATTAAGACTAAAGTTTAAAAGATATATATCAGATTTTCTAGAATATAAAAAACAATAATTAATATCATTATGTTTCAGACATACAAAAAGATATCGTACACCGTCTGTTTTTTCACATACTAAATAGGTTGTTTCAGTCAACATGTTAATATGTTTTCTTTCGATAGATACAGGTTGACATCCTGGAAATTTATTATATTCAATATTATCAGTTTGATGATACAAATTATTTGTTTTTTGTTGTAATGCATTAAGAAGACTACCATCTGTTAATTTCCAAACAAGACTGTTATATAATTTAAAGATTTCCATTTCCTAGTTACAATCATAAGTTGATGTCTTTAAGTGTATTTTTGATATCTTCATAACACGCTTTGATAGTATTCATTGAACATTTTGCTTTTTTAGAAATATGTTTGTAATCAATATCAATAGTAATTATTTGTAATTTTGATAAATAAACAATGAGACCAATAGCAATTATTTTTGGTGTTCTCATTATTTCTTTAACAAAAGATATATATTTCAAACATATTTGTGTGTCTTTTTTATTCATATCAATGACATTGCTGATGTATTTAAAATGTGAAGTGAATTTATCTTCTATTTGTAATACATTATTTGTTGTATTTTTTATTTTGTTGATGTTTTTGTTACTTATTCCATATCTATGTAACATCTCTTGAAGGTCGATGGTTCTCTTACATTGTTCTAAAGCGGTCTGTTGAAGACATATAATAATACATTTCTTATCCATATATTTCCGAGAAACTTTGTTATATAATTCTATAACACTATATAACAAGTAAGCGGGTAATTCAAAGTCGTCTAAAATATGTTTAATGTATTCTTTAAACATTGAAATTTCTTGAATAGGTTCATTGTTGTCTATATTTGGACCATAAAGTTCGCCAAAAACATTTCCACAATCGGTACATACATAACCACCATTATCTTCAATAATCGAATGCGACATACAGATTGAACAATTCATTTTAAATTTACCAAAAAATACAATGAAAAATGAATAAATGAAAGGGGAGATTGACTTTATAGTGCACCGTAGTACATTTAAATCAGCATCTATCAACCACAGATTGATGTTCAATATCATTGTACCTCATTGTCATAATACGACTTGTATTTGTATAATTAATTTGTAAATCATAAGAATCATCTAAATCTAGCCATCTATGTTGTAGTCTCAATAACAAAATTTGGTCTTTTTTTGACATTCTTCTTCCAATTTTAAATGGTTTTCGACAACATGGACAACATATTCCACCTTTAGATTTATATTTTTTGATACATTTATCACAAAATTCATGATTACAATTTAATTGAATTTTACATGTTATATCATCAATGCATATAGGACATACATCCATGTTTAATGTATATATATTATATAAACCATAAATCTTTAACTGAATAATTATACGATATAATATAATATGAAAGAATTACAACATATAGATTTAGAATTATTAAATAGATGTGCGGAATTTAGCAATAAAGTATATAGTGATAATAGCAATGATGTGATTAGTTTTGATTTAGATGCACAATGTATGATAACGACATCAGATGATGATGAAGTTTATATTGTATTCAGAGGAACATCTTCGATACGGGATATGTTACAAGATTTAAAAATAGACAGATTACATCCAGAATTTCTTCCATATTGTAAAGTACATAAAGGTGCATTAGAACAATATTTAGCTATACGGGAATATGTATTGAAATTGTATTTTCAAAAACAAAAAATTATATTCACAGGACACTCATTAGGTGCAATGTTGGCAACTATTGCTTCTTTAGATTATAGTTATAATTTCAAAGGTGACGCATATTGTATAACGTTTGGATCACCAAGAGTTGGTGACAAAAGATTTTGCAAACATTTCAAAACAAATGTAAAAACCAGTTATAGATGCGTGTTCAATAATGATATTATAAGTTATACACCAATATGTCTAAGATTTCGACATATTAATAAACTGATTATATGTAAACAAGATAAATTAATGGAAAAAAATACAAATATATCTTGTTGGATGTCAGTTAATGATCATTCTATGGAAAATTATATCAATGCAATACAAAACTACACTCGTAATATAACTTGCACTTCTAAGAATGACATTGTAATGTATCCAATCGATAACTTGAAATAACATGTTTGTTAATTAATTGCAGATTATACTATGTACTTGATCTAATATAACATTGATTTCACTATCTGTCACATCTATAACATGAATGTTATGTTCAGATTGAGAGACTAATTCTTCATAGTTATTATGAAGACTCTGGAGATATGCGATTTGTATTCCAGATTCACATGCTCTGTTTCTTAGTTTAATGCGTTCTAAACATTTTTCAGGATCAAGTTTTAGATATATGATTATATCTGGCTTCCACGAATATTCGTCAAAATAATTTGATAACAACTCATGTTCAATTTCGCTCATATCGCCATTCTTGTATAATGCTTTTGCAAAAATGTTTTTACTTTCAAATGGACTTCTCTCTATTACACATGTTTCGATTTTTACAACATTATTTTCGAGTTTTTTTTTAATAATATTATAATCATATAGAATTTTCATTTGAAAGGAAAATGCAAATTGTTTGGGGTTTGTATAAAATAAATCTAACCATCGTTTCCATTCGTCCAATGGTTCTTCAATAGTTGGAAAAGAATACAAATTGTGTAATTTGTTTACAATAGTAGTCTTACCGCTTCCAATATTTCCCATAATACTGATTATTTTTGTCATAATGACTGTTATGATATATTTGTAATTTTATATGTTTAAGTGAATTACATATCTAAATTCGATGTAAATTCAATTACATTTCACCATATTTCATATAAAATTTAAATCAACAAATCGAATTATTGTATGATATATATCTATTATACAGTTTTACTTTAAAATCGTCATTGTAATTTGCAATGAAAACGCTTTCTCCATCCATCAATTCTTTACATCCGATTTCAGACATACAATCACGACCACTGTGTTCAAGAGGTGTTAATAATTGATGATAATTATTAACATATGTATAATAATTCCATGTTTGACTTCGACAATATGTTCGTTTACCATATAAGCCTAATGTTATATTCAATCGTGAATTAATCAAAGAACCAATAAGTGTAAATGCAGTTTCACCTCTTGTATTAACAGAAACAAGCGAATTTGTTGTTACTTGATCAGCTTTTGGTTCTTTATATTTTATTATATATATTTTATGAACGGAACGATTTTGTTTGACAATTAAACAATAACATATTAATAACAATATGACAAACAAAATGTAATATTTATAATTATGTTTTCGCATCATATTATATTATTATAATAAATATTAATTTGAATAAGCCAAACCACCCATTCCCGACATAATCCTCAAAATATTATAATTAGTTGCAAATATCAATATACGATCATTTGAATCTACTTCATTTACTGGTTCTAATTTTAACATCGCATTATCAATTCTCGAAAAATTACACGATCCAGTTGGTTGATGCAATTCAGGTTTTAATGCAAAAGAATACGAATATATATGTTTACTCGGTATTCTTGTATGGTGTTGATATGGTTGAATTAAGCGATAATATGCAGCATTCCTAGATACCATCCTATCCATTCCATTCAATAAAATATTTGCATTGGAAAACCAATCTTGTTTAGCAGAAGATAAATATGGATCGACCACACTAGATAAATCAGTATCAGATGAGGTATCTGGATTATAGTAAGGGACCGATAATGCTCCTCCTGATATATTGAAATTCATGGGTTCCGCATCATTTTTTCTAAACACCCATAAAATTTCTTTAACAGGATGATTAAAATTCAACGTATGTCTTTTTTCTTTTGCCGAATATATCTTAATACTTTGTAATTGTTCAATTAAATATTGATGAGATTTTTTAGCCATATATTTCCTCTCTAAGGTATCTAAATAAACATAGTCTCCATAAAGACGAATTTGTTTTAAAATTGGATTGTTACCTAGACTATCATCTGATTTTGATTTCATCTGATCAGCGCTTCTAAGTTTGATATTAATCTTTACTTCGTGATACTGAAGTGCAATTAACGGTAACGCAAGTCCTGGATGTTTACAGAAAAAAAATTGTAATGGAATAAACATTGTCTTTGACATTAATATAATCTAATTAGTTTTTTTTTTATATAAATGTAACATATAATTGTAAACAGATACATAAGTTAGTTTCCATTTAGAACATTTACATCAATGCTGCAAATACAACTCCTTTATTAATCGGTTTGAAGGTTGTAATTTACACTTATTATGAAAGTAGATAATAATATATATTTTTTTATTATTTATATTCTTTTACTTATTTAAAAAATTTATATAAATAATAATAATAATAATGCCCATATGTCCAAGATGCGGCAAATGTTTATCAAGTGATCAAGCATTGACATATCATTTGAATAGAAAATATAGATGTGGAACTTGGAAATGTGTAAAATGTAATATTATTTATAATACAAAATTTCAATTACAAATGCATGAACTTCAATGTATGACAACGGATAAAAAAGAAATTCCCGAAGTTGATTATCTATTAGATTTTTATAATAACATAAACCAATGTATTGTTTGTATTGATGTTGACAATAAAATAAAATATTGTACACCATATAGCAAATCAATCTTTAACATAAATCAACATGAAATGAAACAAATGTATCTCAATGAATTATTAACAGATGAGATGGAAATAAATCAATTATATAGTAGAAACAACGAATTAATGTTACATATCAATAAGAAGGTTAAATCGATTTAAAAGTAACCTAATATACTATATTAAAATGAATAAATGCAATAGATGTTACAAATGTAAGAATATATTCTCTTCGTCACAGGCTTTACATTATCATGTTTTGAAAAAAAAAATTAAATGTGACAGTGAAATTTGTTGCATAAGATGTACAATATCATTCCGTACAAAAACCGATTATAATTTTCATTTAAAATATTGTAAAAGTGGTTACGTTTTATATAATTGAATTTAATAAGAAAACATTAAATTACATAAAAGATAATCCGATTAATTAGAATAATGGATAATGGAATAGATGATAATGAAATTGATGAATTGTATACAGAATTGGCAAAAAGAGATACTATAATATCAGAATTGGAATCCCAGAACTTTTCGTTAAAAAAAGACATAGAAAAATTAAAAGGTTATATATCATGTTTAACAAATAATAATACAAAAAGAGGTGAATATGTACATTGTATAGATTGTACACTTGAAAAAGTAGTTTTGGATATGATCAACAAATTACCAAATATCAATCATATTTTACATGACGATAATTTTACGAATGATACAATATGTAACTTTTATGTATCTTTATTAACTGGTGATAAACATAAATTATCAAGTATCGCTTTCATTGACAAAACTATTGTTTATAAAGATATTAATAATGATTTATGTTTTGTTGGTTTTCCGCAATTTTTTTCTTTTATTACAACTTTAATAAAACCATTCATAATAGATTTAATAAAACATAAATTATCATTTGAAAAAAATATACAGGGTATGACTTTTGATGAAAGTTTAATAAATATGAAAGAAAATGCAATGTTTTCAAAAAACAGTAAAATTCTATTGAATGTCGAAAGTTTACCCATCAAAAAAATTATTAGAATGTATCAACATTTATAAATACTGTTTTGTTAATTTATAATGTACAAAAGACCATGATATAAATATATATATTTTCAACATGTCATTATCCATTTTATAAACTGGTGATACTAATCTATTAAAAAACGTTTCTTCTGTATCTATATTCCTTAATTTATGTTCGATATACGTCAATAGACATCTATCGTCATTCATAACCCAATGAAAAATTATAAATACAATTATAAATGAATATATTGTAAGATATTTCTTATCAGTTGTAATAAATGGTATTATAATACATGCTAAAAATAATATCAAATGAATAATGAATATCATGTTCGCAAGTATATTTGTAATTATAGTCATTATTATATATACTTACATTTTTTTTATCAATTCTATATATAGATTGATCGCATTTAATCCATTATTAGTAACATCATGTCTTTTGAATGTTAACATTGTAGATGATATATACATATTATGAATTTCAAAATTTGCATTATCGGATGTACTATCGGATGTAATATTAACATACCATTTTACAATATAGTTATTAAAAAAATTGGTTGTATCTGTAGGAGCAAGTATTTGTATCGGTTCTATATTCGATGTTGATAATGCGATTATATAATTGTATGTGGATACAACAAGATTAGTACTACCCGAAGAAATAGTCAATTGTTGATATTGTATACAAGTTAAACCTGTTTGCACTTCTGTAAAGGTTCCTTTTCCTGTAGCGTCTATGGATGCTTTAATAACATCACCGGATTTTATTTGCAATGGCCCAGTTGACACGAGACCAGTAAAAGTTCCATTTCCAGCATTATCAATG
>Ga0136655_1000389_pt1 | contig 19638 bp, 18 predicted proteins | sample CPBDNA_2_FD_94863 | JGI IMG/M metagenome (GOLD analysis project Ga0136655, IMG submission 94863) | Freshwater to marine salinity gradient microbial communities from Chesapeake Bay, USA - CPBay_Spr_15_0.8_DNA (version 2) | ecosystem: Environmental > Aquatic > Marine > Coastal | place: USA... | reverse complement strand
TTTTGGATCGCAGAACATCCTCTGTTAACCGATCGACTTTATAAAACTCCTTGACGACCATGGCTTGCAAAAAACGGGCTTTTCTCGTTTCTCTTTTCACACGTTAAAACGGGAAATGGGAAATGGGAAAAAACAAAAGCTCAAATGGAGAAGCATCCTAGATGGTATACATTCTCATTTGAACTGCTGTTTTCAAATTATCTTTTATACTATTTGCACTTCCTGTCAGATCCTATACCCGATCCCACTTTTTGTTTTCCAGTTTCGATTTTTAAATCCAACCCTTCCTCCCTTTTACTTCCTCTAAAACGCCACAGCAATAACAATTACCCCATAGGCTTCTGCCCAAACGACTACCTAGCGAGTATACGGAATCCGCACATTCCCGTTCTTGTAAAGCCTCTCATTTAAGCCTAATTTAGTGCTGTATGAGAGCCCTCTTCTTTATTCTAATTGCAATCTGTCCTTTCTGGGCTTCTTCTGCCCATTTAGTGGGAGGTCAGATAGAATATACCTGCCTCGGTTCCAACAACTATGAAATAAAGGTTCGGATTTATAGAGATTGCTTTAGCACCCTCGGGGCCGATTTTGACGATTCAGTTTCGGTGGCTGTTTTTAGTGGAAATCTTTCCAATCCTTCACTACAAAGACAAATATTTCTTCAACCTAACGGTCAGCCTATTCAATTGAGTAATCTTACCACTAATCCCTGCTTGCAAGCTCCTCCCACGGCCTGCACAGAATATTTAGATTATACAGCGGTTGTTTTTCTTCCTCCTTCGCCCAATGGATATATATTAAGCCATCAGCGATGTTGCAGAAACGCAACCATATCTAATATCTCAGCACCAGGCACTTGGGGAAACACCTATACAATAGAAATACCCGCCAACGACTTTGCTTGCAATTCTAGTCCTGTTTTTCAAAATGTTCCTCCGGTAGTATTGTGTATCGGAAATGATATCAACTTCGACCATTCGGCTACTGATCCTGATGGGGATAGTCTTTATTATTCTCTTTGTTCGCCTTTGAATGGGGGAAGCCAGGCAGTTCCATCGCCCATTCCAAGCGCCTCTCCGCCTTTTACTCCCGTTCCCTTTATTTCACCTTACTCACAAGCCAGTCCTCTTCCCGCCAATCCTTCCATTGGGATAGATCCAAGCACAGGAATTTTATCGGGTGTGCCTACTTTAATTGGTCAGTATGTGTTTGCCGTTTGCGTTTTTGAATATAGAAACGGCAATCTTTTGAGTACCTACCGGAGAGATTTTCAATTCAATGTGGTTCAATGCACTTCAAACGTAGCTCTTCAAGTCACTGCCCAGCAAGACCTAGCCGTAAACACCACTTGCAATGGATTAACGATTCCCTTCTCCCAAACCAATACCGGCGCCACTAACTTTCTGTGGTATTTTGGAGATCCCAACAATCCGAATGCCAACAGTACGGTTCCTTTTCCTACTTACACCTATTCGGATACTGGTACATACACGGTTTCCTTGGTGATTAACAGAGGAACCCTCTGCGCCGATTCGAGTTGGCAAGAATACCAAGTCAACTACCCTTTAGATCCCGAGATTTTAATCAGCGGCGATTTCTGTTCAGACAATCAACAATTAGTGGCTACCGCTACAGGAAATTATGGGCCCGACGCTCAATTTCGATGGCAACTCAATGGAGTAAATTATCAGGGAAACCCATTAAACCTCCCCATACTTCCAAACAATGGTCCTTTTCTATTGAGCTTGGATGTAAAAGACTTCCGTTGCAGCGCCTCTACGCAAACCAGCTTCCAGCTATACGACCGACCGGTTCTCAAATCCATAGTACCTAGCGGAGAGGCTTGCCTTCCGTATACGGTTCAGTTTAGAGATAGTAGCTTTGCCCAAACGCCGCTCTCTCACTTCTGGGATTTTGGAGATGGATTTACCTCCACCGATCCCAACCCCATCCACACCTACAACACAGCCGGACTCTTTAGTGTAAGTCATACCGTGGTAGCCGATTCAGGTTGCTTGGCTACCCTAACCGATGTTTTTAGCAATGTCATTCGGATCCTTCCTTCGCCCACCGCTGGTTTTAGTATCGATAAAACCATTGCCAATTATTTTCGAGCCTTTTTTACCATAACAGACAGCTCCTCAAGCGATGTGGTAGATTGGGTAATCGATATGGGCGATGGAACGCAATATGCCAACAATCCCTCTTTTATTCACACCTATAAAGATTCCGGAAACTTTATCATAAGGCAAATTGTAACCAACGTTTTAGGCTGCACCGATACCTTTTCTATACAAGTGCGGGTTCAACCCCCTTTAAAACTATATATCCCAAATGCCTTTAGTCCGAATAACGATGGCAACAATGATTTTTTCTTTGTCCGTGCTACGGGCTTTGTAGACTTTAAACTTCAAATATGGAGTCGCTGGGGCGAGAAGACTTTTGAAACAACCAATCCAAGAGACAGTTGGAATGGCCAAAAGAACAATGTGGAAGGCGACTGTCCCATTGGAGTCTATAGCTATTTATGCGAAGTTGAGTTTGAGGATGGATCTATAGAATCCAGAATAGGCTCCATTACTCTCTATCGATAATACTCTTTCCTATTTGTTGCACCGTTTAAAAATGCTCTATGTCTAACCAAGCTTTCTTTTCTCCCGGCATGGATTGTCTCCAAGCTATTCAAGAAGGAATTGAAAATGCAAAAGAAGAGATACTCGTTTGTGTATTTACCATTAGCGATGATCGCATACTGCAAACCCTCTTGGACTCGCACAGAAAGGGAATGAAAATTCGAATTCTCACCGATAACGAGAAAGTGCACGATAAAGGATCAGATATTCGAGCCCTAGTGCGGGCAGGCCTGGATGTGAAGGTAGATGATTCTCAACATCATATGCATCATAAGTTCATGATTGTAGACGGGGTTTATACCTATACCGGAAGCTACAACTGGACCCGCAGTGCAGAGCGCTTTAATGCCGAAAATCTAGTCATTATTGAAGACCCAGAATTGGCCTCTTCCTTTATCCATCAATTTGAAACCCTTTGGGAATCTTCTGTAAGGCTGTATTCGGTTGGATGGCGGCAGCACCATCAGAACAGGAACTCATAGAATTACACCTCAGCGATAGCTATCCACTTGGTTAAAACCCTAAACCTCCACACCAATAAAACAGCCGCTAAGGTTAGACCGGCTGCCAAAGAAATCCAGATAGACAATACACCGCCTTGCAAATAAATGCCAGTAAACCAGCACAAAGGCAGACTAACAATCCAATAAGAGAAGAAGGTAATAGCCGTTGGCAGCTTTACATCGGATAAACCTCTCAGCATTCCCAATCCTACCACTTGCAGTCCATCTGATATCTGAAAAACAACGGCCACAATCAACAAAGAGGTGCTTAAACCGAGAACAGCTGCTTCATCTGTATAAAAACTGGGCAGTAAATACCTTCCGAAGAAGAGCACTAATCCCGCGAAAGTCATCAAAGCAATAGAGAGAAACAAAGCCGCATCTCCTGTTTGTCGGATGGCAGCGAAGTTTTTCCTTCCTCTTTCATTTCCAATTCGAACCGTAGCCGCTGCAGCAATTCCCGAGGCGGCCATATAACTCACAGAAGCCAAGCTAATGGCAATCTGATGAGCAGCCAGAGGTACAGGACCAATCGTTCCAATAAGAACCGCCGCAATGGCAAAAGCACCCACTTCAAAAATATACTGCAAACCCGATGGCACTCCAATCTTAAGTATGCGCAACACCATTGCTTTATTGTATTTATGGAAACTCAATCCTCCAACAAACTCCTTAAATCGACTGCTTCGAGCGATATAAATAAACATGGCAATAGCCATGATCACCCTTGAGATTAAGGTGGCATAACCTGCTCCTAGGAGTTTCATTTCAGGAAATCCCCCTTTACCGAAAATAAACAGGTAGTTCAGTAGAACGTTTAGCAGATTGGCTCCAATGGTAATGATCATGGCCATCTTGGTATCACTTAATCCTTCGGCAAATTGCTTTAGGGCTAGAAAAACCATCAGAGGAATTACACTTAGGGTGATAATCTTAAGATAGGGTTTTGCCAAGTCGAGAACCTCTGAATCCTGGCCTAAGAAGTCCATGAAAGGTATTCCCATGAAAAGCAATGCCACCAAAACAAGGGATACAAGGGAGTTTACCATTAATCCATTGCCTAGAAGAAGACTGAGTCTTTGTTTGTTTTTACCGCCATCTGCCTCGGCAACCAGAGGAGTTAAACCAAAGGAAACTCCAATGCCAAAAACCAATAAGATTACGAAAAGACTGTTGGCAAAAGAAGAGGCCGCAAGAGGAATGGTTCCTGTATTCCCAATCATCACACTATCTGCAACACCCACCATAACGTGCCCGAGCTGACTTAAAACTACAGGCCATGCGAGCAAGACTAAATCTCGCAGAATAGGACGCTTTAAAGACAAGAATGTAGAATATTACTCTTCCTCGTCCTCGCTTTCGTATCTATCCAGCTCACGCTGATAGAACTCTTCTGCTTCCTGCAAAAGCTTAACTAGTTCGTCAGTAAGTTCGTTTTCATCTTCTACTTCAACATCTTCCATCCATTCAATTTCTTCCGAATCAAGGTCAAGAATAAATCGTGGGTAATGAGCGTGAATTATGAATACAGTATCGGGATGATCCGTGTTATCACCGATTAAGAATTTGGGTAGCTTTTCAGACATGCCGCAAAAGTACATCAAAGCCCTTCGGTATAGATACCTTTGCGGGGTGGAAAAGAAAAATTCGTTTGAAGTAAATCAGGTTTCCCAATTGGAGGATGTAGCGCGGGCTATACTGTTACAAAAAAGAACAGGCGTTATTGCACTTTACGGTGAAATGGGCGCGGGTAAAACCACTTTAGTATCGGCCATATGTGCTTACCTTTCCTGTACATCAGCTGTCTCCAGTCCCACCTTTTCCATAGTTCAAGAATATCCAACAGCTCAAGATGAGACGGTGTATCACTTCGATTTCTATCGCATACGATCAGAAAAAGAGGCACTTGATTTGGGCGCAGAGATGTATTTTTACTCAGGAAATGTATGCCTTGTTGAATGGCCCGAAAATGTGGAGGGTATTTTACCTCCCGATTCATTGGCGGTACACATTGAAGTAACAGGAACGCATTCTCGATTGATCCGATTTTAAGACCCATGAGTAAACCCGGTTTTCTAGATATATCTCTCTATGGCTTACCTCAAGAAGAAGTTCTAGAGATAAAGAGGCACAAAAAAAGCCTTGATATTGGCGTTCCCAAAGAGACATGCCTTCAAGAAAAGAGGGTGGCACTTAGCCCACAATCGGTTCAATTACTTGTGAATAATGGACATACCGTTCGAATAGAAACAGGTGCGGGTGAAGGGGCACATTACCGAGATATGCATTATAGCGATGCGGGAGCCGAGATTGTTTACACAAAAGAAGAGGTGTTTCGATCTTCCATTCTTCTAAAAGTAGAGCCCCCGAGTCTAGATGAAATTGAACTAATGCATCCGAAGCAGATTCTGATCAGTGCGCTACAGCTCAAAACGCAAAACGCCTTGTATTTCGATGCCTTGATGAAAAAAAAGGCGACGGCTCTTTCCTATGAAGGTTTAATGGATGAAGATGGAATTGTTCCTATTGTTCGCTCAATGAGTGAAATAGCAGGTTCTTCCGCCATCTTAATTGCCTCAGAATATCTTAGCAACCTCAAGAGTGGAATGGGCTACCTCTTGGGTGGAGTGAGTGGCGTGCCTCCTACCGAGGTAGTCATTATAGGTGCCGGAACAGTTGGAACCTACGCAGCTAAAACCGCTATTGCACTTGGGGCAACTGTAAAGGTCTTTGATAAATCCATCTCTCGCCTGCGACGTTTGCAAAACCAAATAAATGCACCTGTTAGTACCTGTGTCTTTCAACCCAATATTCTCGAAAAAGCACTAAAAAAATGCGAAGTAGCCATTGGCGCTGTCCGTGCTGTAGATGGAAGGACACCCTGTTTGGTAAGCGAAGAAATGGTGATGGAAATGAAACAGGGTGCGGTAATCATTGATGTAAGTATTGATCAAGGAGGCGCATTTGAAACTTCTGAACTTACCACTCACGACAAGCCCACCTTTGTAAAGCATGGTATAATTCACTATTGCGTGCCCAATATTCCTTCTCGTGTGAGTCGTACGGCTAGCTTCAGTCTCAGCAACGTTCTCTCTCCACTTTTGCAAGAAATTGGGGAACGGGGTGGCCTTGAAGAAATTCTCTTTAACAAAAGAGGCGTGCGCTCTGGATTGTATTTATACAATGGGGTTCTTACCTCAAAGGAATTAGGAGAATACTACAATCTGCCTTATACCAATGCAGAATTACTCTTTCACAAATAAGCCTATATGCCCTTTCTTAAAAGACTGCTTTTCTTCTTAATCGGAGTGTCGCTTGGAACCCTTATGGTGGTTTTTCTCTTTGGAGATAGGGATATCGGATGCTCCTATTTTCCCAATGACAGGGTTTTAAGCGATTTTAGAAAGAAAAATCTAGTGGCAGACAGCGCCATAAACGCCCAACTCGTTGCAATGAACATCGATTCAACCGAGATGTTCCGAATGCTCAACTTTGGTCAAATTGACTTCAACAACAGTTCGGTTAAATTAGACTCGTGTAAAGAATACAAAAGTGTTCTAGACGAGGGCGACATTCGATGGAGCGCTTATTGGAAAAACTGCAACGCTCAACTCATTCTACTCAAGATAGAACCGATCCGTTAAACAGACTTCCTCCTTTTTAATTCCTTCTCAATCAACTGAAGCTCTCTTCCGGTCTGACCGCCAACCGAGGTATTTTCTTCTGCCCTTCGGATTAAATAAGGCATAACATCCTTTACCGGACCAAAAGGAAGATACTTGGCTACATTAAAACCATGTAAGGCCAAATTAAAACTGAGATTGTCGCTCATACCATAGAGCTGAGAAAAATACACTCTTTGCCCATCGCGACTCATATTCTGGCTAACCATGGCGTCGGCCAACTTTTGGCAGCTATTTTCATTGTGGGTTCCGGCTACTAAAGAGCAATTAGGCGATTGCAAGCATTGCTCAATAGCAAGGTCATAATCTCTATCAGTGGCGGCTTTATCTTTTTGAATGGGAGAAGGATAGCCATTTTGCTTGGCTCGAAGCCGCTCCTTTTCCATATAGGCACCTCGAACAATTTTTACTCCAATATTAAATCCTTCCGCTTCAGCCTCTTGTAAAATTCTCTTCAGATACTCAAGGCGATCGTGTCGATACATTTGCAAGGTATTGTACACCAATACCTTTTCTTTATTCAACCTCTTCATTAGGTTGAGGGCCAAATCATCGGCAGCATCTTGCATCCAGCTTTCCTCGGCATCCATCATCACTGGAATACCTGTTTCTATCGAGGCCGCGTAAATCCTTTCAATGCGACTCTCTACCTTTTCCCATTCTTTTTTCTCTGCTTCGCTGAGTTCTTGTCTTGAGGATAGTTTAACCCAAAGTCCCATTCTACCAACCCCCGTTGGCTTAAACACCGCCAATGGTATTCCCGCATTATTTGCTCCAAAAAGAATGGTATCTATCGTAATCTGTGTGGTCTTATCGAAGTCGTAATCACTCTCTTTTCCCTCTATACTGAAATCGAGAATAGATTGTACGCCAGCGGAGTTCATGCCCTTAATTACTTCGGTGCACTCTTCAATTGTTTCTCCACCACAAAATTGCTTGAAAACCGTAGCCTTTACCAATGACTTTATCGGAAGTTGAATGCGCAAAGCCCAAAGAGCCATAGCACTTCCCGCTTTTACCAAAGTGGGATTTCCGATGGAACTAAATAAAAAGAGAGCACGCCGTAAATCTGCATTGCTCCTCAACTTAAAGGCTGTTTTCGTATCCTGAAAATCGATCATTACCGATGAAATAGGGCGGCAAAGATACTATGCTGACTACCTTTGTAGACTAATACCTCAGCCATGATCTCCAATCCCTCTATCTTATTCGGTCTCAATGCAATGGAAGAATTAGACCAATGGTTTGCGAAGCATGGATCTCGATATTCCAAGGTTATCGCTCTGGTAGATGAAAATACCATGGAGCATTGTATGCCTGAATTTGCGGGTTCCTTAGAAAATTTAACCGATTTTGAACTTCTTGAAATTGAAGCAGGAGAGAGCTCGAAGAGTTCAGAAATTCTGTTTCAACTCATCTCGGCTTTGCAAGAATTAGGCGCGGATCGAAGCTCCCTCCTCATTAACTTAGGTGGAGGAGTGGTTTGTGATTTAGGTGGATTTCTTGCCTCAACTTATATGAGAGGCATTCATTTTATAAATATACCCACCTCACTACTAGCGATGACCGATGCTGCTCATGGTGGCAAAACGGGTGTAGATCACAACGGTATTAAAAACCTAATGGGTTCTTTCACCCACCCACAATGCACTTTAATTTGGACTGATTTCTTAGCTACATTACCAAAGAAAGAATATGAAAATGGATATGCGGAAATGCTCAAACATGGTCTTATTTCCGATCGAAACCTGTGGAATTCTCTATCTCAGTCTTGGATAAACAAAGAAGAAATAGGTCCATACTTAGAGAAATCCATCCAAATAAAAACCGAAATTGTTGAGGCGGATCCACATGAACTAAACGAGCGTAAAAAGCTAAACTTTGGTCATTCCACAGCGCACGCTATCGAGAGCTACTTCCTTCTAAAGGAAATGGAAGTATCGCATGGGTGGGCTGTAGCGGCTGGAATATTGGTGGAAGCGGAACTTTCTGAAATGAAAAGTAGACTCCCTTTTATCGAAAAAGATGAAATAGTCTCTCGTATAAAAGCGCTCTATTCTTTTGAATTGTTGAAAGGTCTTAAGGTGGAAGACTTGCACCCTCACCTTCTAAATGATAAGAAAAACCGCAATCATGCCTTGCTATTTGTTCTTTTAAGTGAAATAGGAAAGGCCGTAGTAAATGTTCCCATTGATTTCACCGAATTTGATTTGGCTTGGAAGAAGTGCTTCGGAAATGTATAGAATCAGATACCATCGCCCAGAAAAATCTTTGCCTATTGATCTTCCTCTGTCGAAAAGTATAAGCAACCGGCTGAGGGTACTTCAGTATCTGTATCCCAAAGCCATTCAAGTAGAAAAATGGTCTGAGGCCGAAGACTCTCTTATTTTAATCAAGGCCTTGCAGCAGCAATCTGACGATTACAACTTCGGACTTGCAGGCACTTCCGTTCGATTTTTCCTTGCTGTAGCTGCTCTAGAGGGCAGAGCCTGCACAATCGACGCCTCCGAAAGAGGTCGCCAAAGACCTATAAAACCTCTAGTTGATGCTCTTCGCCAATTGGGTTCAGAGATTATTTACCTCAACAAAGAAGGCCATTTACCCGTTCAACTACTTGGAGGCACTGAGCTTAGAGGGGGAATGGTTCACTTAAATGCCAGCGTAAGCAGTCAGTTTATCACTTCCTTGTTGCTGATTGCCCCACGAATGGAAAAAGGATTGAAAATTCAGTGGGAAGGTGAATCCGTTTCAAGTTCTTATTGGCAGATGAGCTGTGTTTTGATGCAAGAGCTCGGTATTAAGGTTCAAGAAGAAGAGCAATCCATTGAAATTGAATATACTCCTAGCCTAGAGCCTCAGTTAGTCACTATAGAATCCGACTGGAGTTCTGCGGCCTATCCCATTCAAACTCTTTTTGCGAGTAAACAAGAGTTGATACTTAAAAATCTCAATGCTAAGAGCGTTCAACCCGACGCCATTCTCTTAAAAATTCTTAAACCTTTGGGTTTGCGCCATAAACAAATGGGCACAAACCTCTTGCTTTGGTTGGATGAGCCAAAACAAAAAACAATGGAGTTCCCCAACATAAATGCCTCTAATTTTCCGGATTTATCCATCAGTATAGCCGTGCTTTTGGGCAGTTTAGGAATTCAGTTTCAGTTATCGGGCCTTGAGACATTAGAAGGAAAAGAATCTAAAAGACTTAGTCATCTGTACTCCAGTCTTTCTCAAATTGCAGACTTAAGTCTAGACGAAGACTTGGCTACTTTAAAATTTGGTGGAGTAAAAAAGCACGAGGGTATTTTAAGACTAGAAACCGCTTATGATCACAGATTCGTAATGGCTTTTACTCCGCTTTCCAGTCTTTTTAGTGTAGAGCTGAACGAAGTAGAATCTGTTGTTAAATCCTTTCCAAACTTCTGGACTGAAATAAGTAAGCTAGGTTTTTACCATGAGAAGTTGAGTTGAAGTTTTATTTCATTACGATAAGGACCTATACTTAAGGTGTTTCCATTACCAACAGATTCTGCTCCATAATATTGGGTATGCCCCCATTTGCCTTCTATTCGCACATCTTTATTGAGTAAGTACCGCAAAACAACTGCAGTCCGATGTCCATTCCCTTGAAAAAAAGGAAAAGCTAATGCACCGAGTACATCAGGTTCGTAAAAGCTAAGTCGGCTATCGAAACCATCGGTATGAAACTGCAACCATCTGAAATTAATTCGCCACTTTTCTGATTTAGATGTAAATACAACATCTTGTGCCAGTCCAGCCCCTCTTTCTATTTCGGTTGAACGAACGCCCGTACTTACCAATTTCCAACCCAACCGCCACTGCGGAGTGGCTTGATAGTTCAATGAAAAGCGGATTTGATGACTCTCTTTTTCAAGAGAACTATTCGTTTCTTGATCGTAGCCGTTGGAACGCTTATTCTTTCTCAAAAAGAGCTCCCAATTTGCCGATCTTCCTATTTTAGAAGTAAACCGAATCGCCTGATTGAGAGTATGATCATTCAACTGATTTATAGAAGAAAACCCAATCTCCTGAGTTTGATTTAGAAGGTATTGTGTCTGAATACCTGGTATTCCTTGCCAATCTATGGCCAGCTCTACTCTCGTTAAACCATTTCTATTGGATGGATCAACCAAGCTCGCCATTTTATGAAAAAAGTCTTTTTCCTGATGCCTGAAGGTCAAGGCAGTTTGCAGGGAAGATGCTGGCTTCCACTGCCAACCAATCAATACATGGTGACTGCGGTTGCGGAATGCAGCTTCTCCAAACCAAATATTGGCTCTCCTTGGGAGTAAAAACTCAATAGAGGCGGTCTGTACATGAGGCCTTTGCCCTTCGTTGGTCTGGCTGCCAAAGCCCTCTTGTATTAAGGCATGATCTGCCCACATTTGATGCAGAAGTAAACCGATTCTAAAACTCTCATGCCTAAAAGTGTAGCGAGAGCCAATATGAGCCAATCGAGTCGCCTGCCTTCCTTCCATCTCTCTTTCAGTTCTATGATAACCCGTAGTTTGAAACGAACGAATTTTGCCTTCCACTAAGCTTGCGTCTACTTTTCTTGAGGAGATAAAAACATCTATATGATGTCTGTTATTCAATTGCAAATGACTTGCAATTCCACGCAGAACATTGGTCTCCACAGCACCAGAATAGGGACTAATACCCCGACCAAAAAGAAGCTTTTGTCCCACTGCCGAACCCGAGCCCAATCGCAAAGAAGTCCAAAGAGCCAGGCCTTGACCGTGTTCAAAATGAAAATCGCCAAAAACTATCTTGCGAATCACAGCTTTCCCTTGCCATAAAAAATGACCTGACCAATGGTCAAAGCCTACGTCATGGGCAAAGGGTTCGCCAGGATCTTTCTCTCCTGCTAGCTGAAGGCTCCAATGTTCCTTTTGACCCAATTGATAACGAACCCAAAGGCGTGCTGGATTGCCTAAATAGGCAGTACTAGGATTGTCTAGTGGATCTAGAGTGTAGGCAAGTTGTTCCTCTAAAATTTGCCCGTACCTCATTTGCAAGTTTTGCCTTATGCTATAATTTCTCGATTTCCTTTGAAAGGAAAGAGCTTGTATCGCTTCGTTTGTTTGAAGAGTTAGAATGCTTGCTGAATCTAATCCGCTAATCAGCTCCCACTCAAGAGTGCTTCTTGGCCATCCAAATCTCCTGATGTAATGAAAAACGGCACTCGCCTGGAACACATCCAAACAACCTAAGGAAATCCACCATTCAATAGAGCCCTGAATCTGATCTACAGAATGGGTAAATAGCAAGTCCTCTCTTTCAATATTGCCAGATTCAAATCTAGACTCAATCCCTTCCGCCCTTTCGAGCTCGTCGAATAGAAGATTCAGCGAATCTATCTGACCATTTGCAGAAATAAAACACAGGCAGAATAAAAACTTAATCCAACGCATATTCCAATCCTATTCCCCCACCAAATCCGAGGTCTGGATGCCATGCGCTTGCCAAAGAGGTCTTCCAATTTTGTTTCTTAAAAGAAAAACCAACAGAGTATTTGCTTGCTATGGAACGATATCCGAATTGAAGTTGAAACCCCTCTAAAGGCATGTATTCTAATCCAGATTGCCAATCTATTTCTGAGAATCCCTGCTCCTGAGCAGCCTCGAGATACCAGTTAATTCGATCAGAAATAAGATGTTTCAAACCGATCTCCCAGCTCGAAATACTTCTATAGACCGCATCCTCCAATTGAAAAGGACTTCTATTGGGGTTAAAGACAAAAGCTCCTAGCTGCAACTTCTCATTCAGTTTATAGTGAACCCCTACACCTCCTGTGAAATAGTGAGATGAAGCCATTCCTGATAGAGCATAAAGTTGATTCCAATCTAAACGAACCCCAAGTTTAATGCGGTCATTCAGTTTGAGAGCATAAGCTGCTGAAATCGTCTGATCTGTCATGCTAGAAACACCTAATCGGCTAAAACCTAGAGCAAATCCTCTTTTTCCATTTCCCTTTACTATTGTAGCGGAACCCAGGCCTACTGAAACCAAATAAATGGGTCTGAAGTATTCCGTTGAAAACTGCCAGCCTTTTGCATTCGAGAGCAAAGCAGGATTTTGCCAAAGACTGGCAGAATGCAAATCATTTAAGCCTGCCCCTCCCAAACCGAGCGATCGAATGCCGTTGTCGTTAACCGGATTTTGAGCCTCTAGATGAGGAAGGTAAACGAGTAGTAATAAAATATAGAATTGTTTCAATTTGTAGGAATTATAACTCAAAAATAACTCTATTATTTGTAGAACTTGGCACGAATGAAGCGGGTATACGGAATTCGAATAATTATTTTCCTTGCCTTTTGGTTTCTCACTCTAAACCAAGGTGTAGGGCAAGCACTTATGGAGTCTCAATTTTATTCGAGAAGAGAGGGAATTCCCTATGCCAAACCGACCAAAATTGAAAAAGGACCCAAGGGCTTAATTTGGGTGGCAACGGAGGGAGAAGGTTTGTTTGCATGGAACGGCCGTAAGGCTCTAGACATTCCAGAGATTCAGGGTCGCTTTGTTACTGATTTTAATTTCTTAAGCGACACTTCGCTGTTCATTGCTACAGATATTGGCCTGTTTTATCACAATCTCAGATCAAAAACTACCACTTGCCTCGATTCAACAATAGAGTTTCCCTTTTGGATTGAAATAGATAAAAAGTCACACGTTTGGATTGCATCCTTATCACAGGGCCTTTTTTCTTTGGATGACCAAGAAAATAAAATTGAAATTCCCTCTAAGACAATCAATGCTTTCGTTCTAAAAAACGATAGTTTTTGCTTTGCCTCGAACGAAGGATATTTGATTTGGAAAAACAAAAAATGGCATTCAAATGCCGCTTCAGGCGATCCAACCGAGTTACGCTTTAATCTCAAAAAAAATGGATTTACGAAAGTCACAAATGATCAAAACCCTCAACTAAAGAAATTATATGGCTTGGCGATAGATATTGCTTCTAACGGCAATAACGAAGCCCTTCTATTCAAAGACTCGATCATTCTCTGCAACAAAACAAAAGCCATCGTTTCCTATCCTCTTAAAACCCGAAATGCCAAAATCCTATTTACACTAGAAGCTATTTGGGTGGCCGGTGAAAACGGTCTACACTTCATTCCTTATAAAGAAGAGAACACCGATTGGCTTCTTTCGAAAAACGAAGAAGTAAATGCCATTGAAAGCTTTGACAAAAAGATTTGGATGGCAAGTAACAGAGCTTTATACTCTTTTCATCATCAAAAAAAGCTTGAGATTAGCCTAGAGGAAGTAGGTTACGTGTTCGACCTTCACTATCACAAAAAATCTCAATTAATATACTTAGCCAGCGAAAGCGGACTCTATTCTTGGAGCGGAGCTAAACTTACAAAGGTTGAGCTACCGGGTCAAGACGGCTTTGCTTTTCACATAGAATCTTCAGATGATAAAATTTGGGTGGCAGGAGGAGATGCGCTCTACCTTTTAGATGGAAATCTACTTTCTACCTACGATATAGCTGGGGTGCGAGATATGAGAATTACTCCTTGGGGTTTGCTTTTCATGAGTTTCTCTGGCGAACTGGGTGTTGTTAGAGAAAATAGGGAAATCCAATTGTTTGAAAATCCAAAGGAGAATATCTCTTGGGTGGGTTTTGTTCAAGCTGCTTCTGGAGAATGGGGTGTTATTTCTATCGCCAACAAACTACAATGGCTTGATGTAGAGAATCAAAAATGGCTAGAGAATGAGCTTATCCTTGAGCAATCTTCGCCCCTCCTTGCATTATCGCAATCGGATAACGGAGAAGTTCTATTTCTATATGAGCGTTATTGCATTTTCACAAGTTGGAACAATTCTGACTTAAAAACATCCTATTCTTTAGCCTTTGGCTCAGACTACATCAGTGAAAACCCACAAGATGCACAAGTGCTCTTTACCCAAGAACACCTTCTCATGGGCTCCAAAAACCGATTCAGTCAGATTCGTTGGAAGACCCGTTTCCAAAAAGAAATGCCAAAACCGCTTTTTACTGAGGTACGAACTGCTCTGAATACAAGCCAAAGTATTAATCCATTGTTGTCTGATAAAACGGCTTTCTTCCTCCCATATCACTCGAGCTTTGTTCGCATTCAATTTGGACTAGATCCTGACAAGGACCTATTTAAATGGGCTTTTGAGTATGAATTGATAGACAGCAAGGGAAATATAGTAGAAGGAAGCGGCTATGAACAAGCTGTTTTCCCCACCTTAGCACCTGAAGACTATACTTTCAATCTTTTCACCCTAGATCCAAGAACGCGATTACGATCGAATCCCACTTCTCTAAGGTTTAGCATCCTTCCGCCTATTTGGCAAAAGGCATGGTTTATTTTCTTAATCGCCTCCTTATTCATAACCATCAGTGTATTCACCATTCGGGCTCGATTGGCAAAAATTAGAGAAGAAGCACGAATAGAAAGAGAGCTAAATAAATTGGAAGGAATGGCCCTTCGGCTACAAATGAATCCCCATTTTATATTCAATGCTTTAGATTCAATTTCCACCTTCATTTTCAAAAATGAGCCGAAACAAGCCGTGCGCTATCTCAGCAGTTTCGCGCGACTGATTCGTGCGACCCTCGAATCTGCGCATGAGAATCTCATCCCACTTAGAACCGAAGTAGATATTCTTAAAAGTTACTTAGAATTAGAGCGTCTGAGAACCGAAGAGCGCATGCAGTTTAGCATAGAGTGCGATGAAGAGCTACAAGAAAGCCTAATGGTTCCGCCCTTGGTAATCCAACCCTATATCGAAAATGCCGTTAAACATGGCCTGAAGCCCATTAAAGGTGAGGGCTGGGTGAAAGTCCGATTCACTGAAGAGGAAGACTGTCTTCTGGTTGAAATAGAAGACAACGGAATAGGTAGACAGGCAGCCTCAGAAATTGCACAAAAAAGAATGGGCTTCGAGAAAGGAAAAAGCATGTCGATGAGTATTACTGCTCAAAGATTAAAACTCCTCAAGCAAGCCCTAGGGAAGGAAGTGAAGGTGGATATTACCGATAAATTTAGCCCCGATTTAAAGGCTCTAGGCACCTTAGTTCGAGTGCGATTGCCGAAAATAGAAGACAATTGGGAAGATTGAAGTGTTAATTCCATCCCTTCTTAACTGAAAGAAGGCGCTGGCTCATTCGAACGCTGCAAGCGGATGGAATAGTTAAATTTGAAAAAAAGAGAGTATGTTGAAAGCACTGATAGTTGATGACGAAGCGGCTTCTAGAGAAAGCCTTTTATCTAAATTGAGATTGTTCACTCCTGAGGTAGAAGTCATTGGCCAAGCCGAAAGCGTTTCTGAAGCCTTAGAGATGATTCGACAAAATACACCTGATGTCCTTTTCTTGGATGTTAATCTATCTGGCGAAACGGGATTTGAATTATTAGAAAAATTAGGAGCAACTACCGATGAATCAGATGTTCGTCCGGAAGTCATATTTATTACCGCTCATGATGAATTTGCAATCAAGGCGATAAAATTCAGTGCTTTAGACTATTTACTTAAGCCCATAGATCCAGAAGAACTTGTTTCCAGTATACGAAAGCTAGAAGAGAGAAAGGGTTTAGGTGGTGCGGCTGGACTGGGTGTACTCATTGAAAATTTAAGAGGTGGAGGGGGTATGCCCAAAAGAATTGTGGTTCCAACCTATGATGGTATGCATATTCTTAAGATTACCGATATCGTCCGATGCGAATCCAGTAGCAACTATACCAACTTTATCCTTTTAGATGCCAAACCTATTCTGGCTAGTAAAACACTGAAAGAATATGATAATATGCTGAGTGCTCATAGATTCGAACGAATCCACAAATCGCATTTAATCAATATGGATTATGTGAAAAGATATGTGCCTGCTGATGGTGGATATATGATCATGGTAGATGGCTCTCGCATACCCGTGGCCAACAGGAAAAAAGAACAGCTTTTGAAAATGATCCGAAATATGTAGTCCTTAGGATTTAAGGCTACATAAATAGAGCAGTCGATATAAATCAAAAAGAGGAATACTCGGATTGGAAGACAGAATTTGCTTTTCCAACAACTGGTTAGTAAGCTTAAAAAGTAAGCTCATAAACCCCAATAAATGGACCTTTTTTAAATAGCTATAGTACTTAAATAGGGTAATATCCTCGTCTACTCTCCCACTATCTATTAGATGCTTTAGCGTTCTAACCGCCGTTTTAGATTTATCTAAAAACACCCTGGAATTATCCAATCCATCATGATATAATGGGTTCTCAATATGAAGTACCGGAATACACCAATTCTTAAACTCCATTCCTAAAAGAGTGTCTTCATGTCCGTATTCTTGAATGCTCTCGTCAAAGGGAATCTTGATGGCAACAGATCGATGAACTAAAAAATTAAAAGAAGAAAAAGAACTCCAGGGCGACTCATTTCTTTTTTTTGCTGGAATGGCCTCGCGGAGTCTGCCATACTTCCACCTCAGTAACTGTCTTTCTATAGGTCTTTCTTCGCGATAGGCGGTACCCCCAACAATTACCTTATCTGGGGAGGATGACTGTAAATAAAGCGATATAAAATTTTCATCTACAATTCCCGCATCAGCATCCATAAATAAAAGGAATTCATACTTGGCTTTCCTCGCTAACCAATTCCTGCTAGCCGACCGACTAGAGGTGGTTTGGTTAAAATAGAAACTCGTATTCTCTTGATTTACAATTTTTTCCGCAACAACTCGACGAATATCCTCATCGGTTCCATTGTCGTGAATTAGTATTTCCCAAGGCGAACGTAGAAGCCTGAGTTGACAACTCAAATCTCTTACCAAGTGGCAGACATCGGTATTAAAAGAGGAAATTAAAACAGAAATCATTTAAGGGCTATAAATAAGAGGCGCAATATCATTAATTTAGCGTTCTATACACCATGCTTCAAACTATGTTTCGCAGTATTTTTATTCTTAGCCTTCTTGTATTGTTCTTTACTAGCTCTTGTAAGCAATGTGACCAAGTTTTCCCATTAGTAGAAAGCCCGTCTAAATTTAATTTGAAAACAACAACAGGAACTGAACTTTGGTTTGGGGTGAATAGTGTTTTCAATCCGGATAGTGCCGATTTTTACGTTTTTCAAAACGGTATTAAATATCAATTGCCCACAAACGTAAAAAAGGGAAACGATCAAAGTAATCGCTACGTAGCCTGCACAATTCCAACGAATGATGGTGATTTAATTGAAGTGCGAGTGGTCTTGAGCGCAACCGAGTCTATTAATTTCAGATACGCTCATGAGTTAATGGAGATCAATTGCCAAGAGCAAAGAGAAATTAACTTAATCGAGCAATACGGAGAGTTTATCTGCAATCGATGCGGCGTTCCGGAAATCGACGGAGGCCCGGGTGAAATAATTATACTAAAGAAGATATAGAGCCTTAAAGACTCGTCTGTATCACTTCTTCAATAGCTCCGTTAGAGCAACGCAAGGTTCTTCCAGGAAATTTCAATATAAGCGCATAGTCATGAGTTGCCATTAACATAGCGCGCTCATTTTGACAAACCTCTCTAAGCAAGATCATTATTTCCTCCGAGGTAGAAGGGTCTAAATTACCCGTTGGTTCATCAGCCAAAATAACGAACGGATCATTGAGTAGGGCTCGAGCAATAGCTATTCGTTGCTGTTCGCCTCCCGAAAGTTGATGTGGCATTTTATAACTTTTTGCCCCCATTCCTACTTTATCCAATACTTCCTGAATGCGCTTTTCAATCTTGATCTTCTCCTTCCAACCTGTTGCTTTTAGAACGAAAGATAAATTTTCTGAAACTGTTCGATCTGTAAGCAATTGAAAATCTTGAAACACGATACCCAATTTTCTTCTCAGAAATGGAATTTCACTTTCGGCCAAGTTCGCCAAATTAAATCCTGCTATCGCTCCATTGCCACTACTGAGTGGCAAATCTCCATAAAGAGTCTTTAATAAACTCGATTTACCGCTTCCGGTAGCCCCAATCAGATAAGCCGATTCTCCCGCATCGAGAGTAAAGCTTACATGGCTGAGTACTAAATGGTCTCTTTGCTTAATCTCAGCATTAGAAAGAAGCAGTAGTGTTTTTTTTGACATCTATTTATCTTATAGCAAGGCGTTTAGCGTCTGAACACTTCAATTTCCTTTGTCTTAACAACGAGATCTGTGAATTTACCTTTGAAGCGAGTAGCCCGTACAATATGGTTGTCTATCCAATGGTAATTTCCGCCTCTGGGCTTGCCCATCAACATGCCATGGTACTTAAATCCATGTCTATTTAGCCACTCCTCGGTTATTAACCTATGATCTTCTGTTCTAGAAGTGAAAAAGGTAATAATATGTCCTTCCTCGTACCACTTATTCAGAATCTCCAATGCATCCAAATAAGGCATACAAGTACTCATTCTCTCTGGCTCTTCATTCGGAACATCATCCGTTATGGTGCCATCTATGTCTATTAAGTAGTTCTTAACCTCTTCTGGAAGCAATGGACTTATCGTCGCACCCGAGGCATCTCTTGCCTCAATTAATTTACTGTCTAACTTTTCCATTTTCTTATTTAGGCTGTAATAGTTCCGAACTCAGCAATGATTAAATCTGCCAATTCCTCACCAATTCGGTCTTGAGCTTCCAAGGTAGCAGCGCCTATATGCGGACTTAAACTCACATGTGCATTCATCAATACAGGCATGGCAGGAGTAGGTTCGTTTTCAAAAACATCCAAACCAGCACCTGCAATATGACCACTGTTGAGAGCGTCCATAAGTGCTACCTCATCAATTACTCCACCGCGAGCTGCGTTCACAATG
>Ga0136655_1000388_pt1 | contig 19707 bp, 20 predicted proteins | sample CPBDNA_2_FD_94863 | JGI IMG/M metagenome (GOLD analysis project Ga0136655, IMG submission 94863) | Freshwater to marine salinity gradient microbial communities from Chesapeake Bay, USA - CPBay_Spr_15_0.8_DNA (version 2) | ecosystem: Environmental > Aquatic > Marine > Coastal | place: USA... | reverse complement strand
GCACGCTTGGAAAGCGTGTATAGGGCAACCTATCGAGGGTTCAAATCCCTCATCCTCCGCCAGCTTTCATACTAATTAGCCTAGAACCACTGCCTAATAACTTTTCGTACAACTTCGGACATCCGCCAGCCTTAGTTGGCTTTAAATCTCTACGCCGATGTATTTGGTTTCTAGGAATTCGTAGATTCCGGCAAAGCCACCTTCGCGACCAAGGCCACTCTGCTTTACGCCACCGAACGGCGCAGCTGGATCTGAAATTACACCGCGATTAATTGCAACCATTCCAGATTCGATTGCTTCAGCAGTTTTAATTGCACGCTTTAGGTCGCTGGAATAAACGTAACTAATCAAGCCGTATTCGGTTGCATTCGCCAATTCGATTGCTTCAGCATCGCCATCAAAAGTAACGATTGGTGCGACTGGACCAAAGACTTCATTATCCAAAATTGGGTTTGTTTTATCAACGGTTACAACTGTTGCTGGATAAAAAGCACCAGCGCCTTCAGGAGTAGTGCCACCAAGTATCAGTTTTCCGCCGGCTTTTACTGCTGCTGAGACTAGATCTGCAATCTTGTTGCGTTCTTTGATTGAAACACTGGCACCAAGTTGTGCGCCATCTTCTAGACCAGGAGCAAGCTTTAGGGCGCCCATAGCTTTTGCAAACTTTGTTGTAAATTCGTTAGCAACGCTCTTGGCAACAATGAATCGGTTTGCTGCAGTGCATGCAGCGCCACCATTGCGCATCTTTGCAAGCATTGCGCCGGCAACTGCATCATCAATATTTGCATCATCTAGAACAACGAATGGTGCATTTCCGCCGAGCTCCATTGATGTGCGAAGCACGTTATCGGCTGACTCTTTGAGAAGTGTGCGACCGACTTCGGTTGAACCAGTGAAAGATAAATTGCGCACTCGTGGATCGTGCAGCATCTTTGAAATCATCGGTCCGGTCTTTGAGGGCAAAATAAAATTGACTACACCTTTTGGAACTCCAGCACGTTCTAGAATTTCAATAATTGCGAGCGCAGTAAGAGGGGTCTCACTTGCTGGTTTTAAAATAACTGTGCAACCTGCGGCGAGCGCTGGCCCAATTTTTCGAGTCGCCATTGCTGCCGGGAAATTCCATGGTGTGATTAAAAGTGAGACACCAATTGGTTGGTGTGTAACGAGAATTCTTTTATCTCCGGAAGGTGCTTGGCGATAATCGCCAGGAGTGCGAACTGCTTCTTCGGCAAACCACCGGAAAAATTCTGCGGCATAAGTAATTTCACCTTTGGCATCTGAGAAAACTTTTCCATTCTCCATTGAAACTATTTTTGCCAAATGGTCTGCTTCAGCAATCATCAATTCAAAAGCTTTGCGCAAGATTTCACTTCGAACCCGAGGAGCGGTTTTTGACCAAGTTTTGAAGGCGTTGTGCGCTGCGGTGACTGCGGCATCGCAATGAGCCTCGCCTGCGGTCGCAACTTCAGCGATTACATTTCCGGTGCTGGGATCGGTTACTGGCAGGGTGCCATCGCCTTTTACCCATGCGCCATCAATATAAAGGTCAGTTTTTAATTGCATGCGGCAAGCATACGCCCCGAATGCGAAGTAAAATTAATTCCAGTGAACCGCAGAATTCCCCGATAACTAGGAAGAGTGGCTGTGCCAAAGTCTTGGACTGATGACGCCCCAGAACCGATGGTTCTACAAGAGCATGCACATTTAGCGGATCCGATTTCATACCGAATCAAGCGCCGGCTTTTAGGTAACCCAATCAATCGCCATTCTCTGGCTGATCAACGACTTTCTAAAAAGTCTGCCTTTGGAATTCTCTCCTCTGATTGCATCTCATCTTCTGCTTACGGCGGCGAACAAATATTGGTTGCACTTATTCCAGCTTTTGGATTAGCAGCATTTGCAATATTTCCGCCAATGGTGGCAATTATTCTTGCCATGCTTCTTATTATCACCTTTTCGTATCGAGATGTGATTGCGACTTATACAAGAACTGGTAGCGCTTATGTTGTTGCAAAAGAGAACTTTGGAACCAAAGTTTCGTTAGTTGCAGCCATTGAATTAATGTTTGGTTACATCATTACGGTAGCAATTCAGGCTGCTGCTGGTGTGGCAGCAATAATTTCAGCGTTTCCGGAACTCTCTGATTTTAAAGTTCAGATAACTCTTGCTGTAGTAATTCTCTTAACATTTGTGAATTTACGTGGCGTTAAAGATGCCGGTCTAATTTTTGTTCTGCCCTCTTATTTATTTATGTTCTCTATGTTCACTGTATTTGGTTTTGGTATTTATCGGCATATAAATGGCTCTCTGCCAAACTATGCGACTCGGAGCGAGGGCCTGCTGCCACTTGGCGAATCACAAGGTTTGATTTCACTTGCTGCTGGTCTACTAATATTAAAAGCATTTGCTAATGGAAGCGCATCTCTTACTGGGTTGGAAGCGGTATCTGATTCTGTTCCACTCTTTAAAAGTCCAGAACATAAAAATGCGCGCACAACTCTTGCGCTTATGGCGCTTACTTTAGGAACGTTGATTACCGGAATTGCCTGGTTGGCTCAGAAAACAACTGCGGTTCCTTATGCTGAAGGAACTCCAACGGTTATCTCTTTAGTTGCAAAAGCAGCTCTTGGAGATAGCGCATTTGGAAATATCTTCTTCTATGTTGTCCAAGCAGGCACCACATTTATTCTCTTTGCTGGGGCTAATACTTGCTATAACGCATTTCCAAACCTTGTCAGCATGGTTGCAAAAGATGGCTTCCTGCCAAAGCGTTTAACCCAACGTGGCCATCGATTGGCCTTCTCAAATGGCATCATTTTTATTACTGGTGGCGCATCAATACTGGTGATTGTTTCCGGGGCAAGCATCACAGCGCTAGCAGCCATTTATGCCTTAGCTGTCTTTGTTGGATTTTCGATTACTGGATTAGGAATGGCAAGAAAAACTATGCGGGAAAAAGTAAGTGGCAGCCGTAAGGATCTCCTCCGACTAGCTCTTCATTCCCTCTCTGGAAGCATCGCACTTATTACTGTTGTTATTCTCTCTGCAGTCAAGTTTTTTGAAGGAACCTGGATTGTTGTTATTGGAACGCCAATAGTTGCTGCACTTATGCTTAATTTTAATCGCCAATATAAGCGCGAAAGAGAAGCTCTTCTTCTTACCGCTTCACATCAGAGAGCAACATCGATTGCCCGCCATGATGTTAGCGTCCTTGTTGACAATCTAGATTTAGCAACAATTGGTGCAATTAGATATGCCCGATCTTTAAATCCTAGACACCTGAATGCAGTTCACTTTGTTATCGATGATAGATGGGCAGAAACAATTAGTGCGGGATGGGCAGAGAATGCTGCAGTAAGCGATGTTCCGCTGATCCTGATTGATTGTCCGGATCGTAGGCTTCCAAATGCAGCAGTTGATTATGCAATCCGATCTACTGCAAATAATGGCGTCGAATTAACTTTGCTATTGCCTCGGCGCTCATATTCGCGCTTATTAGGGCGAATCTTGCACGATCAGACCGCTGAAACTATTGCCGCACCGATCTCACAATTAGAGCGAGTTGTTGCAACGATTATTCCTTTTGACGTCGAACGTATTTTGGATGGTGGGCCGCGTCGCAATGCGCTAGTTGCGCCAAAAGAACCTACGCAAGAAGTGAAGAAGGTTGCTGTGGCGAAAACCCAGAGCGCTGAAACAGCACCGGTTGGTCATTACAACGAAAACATTCTGCCGATTTCAAATGCAACCTGGCGTAGGCGAGCTCATGTTCGTGGCCAAGTAACCGCAATTAGAACTGCGCCTTCAGGTGGTGCGCCAAAAGTTGAGGTAGAAATTTGGGATTCAACTGGTGGCATCACATTGCAATTCTTAGGGCGTCGTGAAATTGCGGGACTTGAAGTTGGGTCCACGCTTTGTGCTGAAGGCATGGTGGGTGAAACTGAAGGATCACTTACGATTCTAAATCCATCTTATGAAATAGTTATTTAATTACTTTCTAATAAATAGCAGACGCGCGACTATTAATCCGATTGGTAATCCAATCAATTGGGCAATCATATAAATCCATGCCGAATTAAGAGTTAGCCCGGCAAAGGTATCGCTCCAGATTCGGCCGAAGGTAACTGCCGGATTTGCAAAGACCAATGATGAGGTTGCGTAGAATGCTGTTGTGATCCAGGCCGGAATAATAAAGGGTGCAAGATTTGTTCGCTTCTGATCTGTTAGTACATGAATAATCATGATTAATCCAGCAGTTGCAAATATTTCGCTGATAAATAGATTTGTTCCAGTGCGCTCATTTTGAGATTGAAAAATTGCTGGTTTGTTGAAAATTACATTTGCGAATACTGTGCCGGAAAATCCACCAGCGAATTGGGCGAAGATATAAGCAACAGCGCGCTTTCCATCAATTCGATTCTTGAACAGTTCTCCGAGCGTGACGACTGGATTAAAATAGGCACCGCTAATTGGGCCCATCAGAGTGATGATTAGGTAGAGCATCGAAACTGTCGAAATCGCATTAATTGTTAATTGAACGCCCACATCTTGACTCAGATTGGTCGCCATAATCCCGGAGCCAACTACCGCTAAAAGTAGAAGCGCTGTGCCTAGGAATTCTGCAAATACTTTCTGTAGTTTCACATGCTGTAATTTAGTGGAAAGATATGGCCCATCTAGATTTAGCCACGTGAACAATTAGCGAACAAGTCAGGAGGGGAAGCTGCAATGTCTAAATCGTCATTGGCATTTAAAGTTTTTGCGCTATCCGATCTTGGATTAGTTCGTGAAGGCAACGAAGATTCTGGAATGGTTTCTTCTGAGTTAGTTGCAGTCGCAGATGGCATGGGTGGACATGCCGGTGGCGAAGTTGCATCAAAAATTGCCATCTCTGTACTTACTGCAAAAAGGATTGATGTGGCTTCGCTCTTAGCTGTTACTAAAGAGATTGATTTAGCTATTTTAGATCGCTCAAACGCACAGCCAGAACTTGCAGGCATGGGAACCACTCTCACAGCGCTGCATTTAACTGAGGGTTCAGTTGGACTTTTACATGTTGGGGACTCTCGCTGTTACGCATTTACTGATGGCAAATTAAATCAATTAAGTATCGATCACACGGTGATGCAGGAGCTAATTGACCAAGGACGAATTACCCCGGGTGAAGCAGTTAATCATCCACAACGCTCACTCTTAACTCATGCATTAATGGGAGATTCTGGATTCGAGCCTTCAGTTCAACTTTATCCAGTAAAGCTTGGTGATCAATTTCTTCTCTGTAGCGATGGCTTGACTGGGGTTTTATCCGACTTAGAAATTACTAAGATTATTAAGAAGTATTCGGGGCAAGAGCTTGTTGAAAATTTAGTAGCTGAAACAAAAGCGAAGGGCGCTCCTGACAATGTAACTGTGCTTTGGGTAGAAGTAGTTTTGGAAGAAGATGCCAGCTCTACCGCGCTGATCGGGGCGGCGAATGCTTAAGGTCTTTGGAAATCGTTATGCGATTGGCGAAATGATTGGCACTGGCGGAATGGCCGATGTTTATATTGGAGAGGACCAGAGACTTTCGCGCAAAGTTGCGGTGAAAGTATTGCGAAGTGATTTAGCACGAGATCCCTCCTTTGTTGCGAGATTTAGAAAAGAGGCACTTGCCGCTGCCGGCTTAAATCACCCAGGAATCGTTGCGGTTTATGACTCTGGTGAAGAGGGCGCTAATTCATACATAGTTATGGAGCTTGTGAATGGGCACACGCTTCGAGAAGAGATTCAAAAATCCACCGCAATTTCAGTTGAACGTGCACTGGAAATAATCGAAGGTGTCTTAACCGCTCTTTCTTATTCGCATTCAAATGGAATTATTCATCGCGACATCAAGCCCGGGAACATAATGTTGACTGATGCTGGCGATGTGAAAGTAATGGACTTTGGAATCGCTCGCGCTATGGATGATATTGGCGCGACTATGACAAGCACTTGGAACGTTGTCGGAACTGCTCAGTACTTATCACCTGAACAAGCAACTGGTGAAACTGCAGATTTAAGAAGTGATATTTACTCAGTTGGTTGTCTTCTATATGAATTAGTCGCTGGGAAACCACCATTTACCGGTGATACTCCGGTTGCGATTGCCTATCAACATGTCTCGGCTGATTTTCCATTACCGAGTTCAATAAATCCCAGCCTAGATGAGAACATCGACAAGATCATCACTGTAGCGCTGGCAAAGAATCCAGAGGATCGCTATCAAAGTGCAGAGATGATGCTGGCTGATATCCGAAGAGCAAGTCGCGGGCAGGATGTAACAACAAAAATCCGCCGAATCATTCCGCGTCGTAATTTTCTAATCATGGGCGGCGCTGCTTCGGTATTTATCCTCTTAATTGCCTTTGCGCTAAATTCTTTTAATTCAAGTACGCCAGCGCCTTCGCTACAAATTCCCAATGTAGTTGGGTTAACTCAGGCCGAAGCGGAAGAATTGTTAGCTGGCTATACCGTAAATATTCAGCGGGCACCGGATTCTAGAATTCCTGAAGACCGAGTTGCCTCACAACTTCCGCTTGCAGAGACAAGAGCACCCAAGGGAAGCAGCGTCACACTAACTATTTCTGATGGCCCAGGAGACACAACAATTCCTACAACAATTATTGGAATGAGTCTAGAAGAGGCTAGGAGCGCTCTTTCTGCAGCTGGCTTATTGGTGGCACGAATAATTCCAGTTGACTCGACTTCTAGAACTGGAATCGTTCTAAAAATTACACCAGATGCCGGATCAATTCTCAGAGCAGGCAGTGGTGTTGAATTGGAAATCGCCAGTGGAAGTTTGAAGGTTCCAGAGTTATTAGATTTAACTGGTATCGAAGCTCAAACAATTCTTACTCAAGCTGGTTTTGCGGTTAAAGAAATTGCTGCCTATGACGAGAGCAAGCCGGAGGGAGTTGTTCTGGCTCAGGCGCCCGCAGCAGGAACAACGCTAATTATTGGTTCTGATGTTGCAATAACGGTTAATAGACAACCTTAAGAAGTATTAATCAATATTTAAAAGGGCGCTTAATCCAACTGCGCGCTTGCGAGCGCCAACGCCACCACAAATCTCTAACCAATTTGCTAAAAGTTCGTAGCCATATTGAGTTAAAACGGCTTCTGGGTGAAATTGCACGCCAACAATTTTTTTATTGCGATGTGAAATTCCCATTATCGTGCCATCAGAACACTGGGCAGTAATTTGAAGTTCTGCCGGCATTGAATCAGCTTCGATGGCCAGTGAGTGATATCTGGTAGCAATAAAATTATTTGGAATATCTTTAAAAAGTTCGGTGCCGTTATGCAAAATCTCTGATGTGCGGCCATGTAAAAGTTCTGGCGCACTCGAAATTTTTGCACCATATGCAGCGCCAATAACTTGAAGCCCCAAACAAATTCCTAGAATCGGAATTCCTTTTTCGCCGCAATACTTAACGACTCCAATACTTGCGCCGGCACTCTGTGGATTTCCTGGGCCAGGAGAGATCACTACGCCATCAAAATTCTGGCAATATTCAGGAGCAAGCTCGTCATTCCTGACTACCTGGGTCACAGCACCGAGTTCATCTAGGTATTGCACGATATTGAAAACAAAGGAGTCGTGGTTATCGACAACCAAAATCCTCTTCGCCTCTTTGAATCCTGTTCTCCCTGTTCTCATATGGCAATTGTGGTGTAATCTCTGCCCATGCCTAAGTCACCATTGCGTAAAAAAGAGAAGGCCTACATTCCAGAGGCGGTTGCTCAAGCAAAGCCGGTTCCGACCGAGAGCCCGAAGTGGTTAGTCCCAGCGATGATCTCTGCCTTCATTGGCGGATTAATCTGGATCGTAATTTTCTACATCTCCGCAACTGCTTACCCCATCCCAAATATCGGGGCCTGGAATATGGTCGTTGGATTTGGATTCATAGCTGTAGGTTTCTCGCTCGCTACCCGCTGGCGTTAAATACTTCTTAGCCACAGGCTAATTACAAGCTTGTAATTCTCCACACCGTGGATAAAGGTTGTGGATAACTCTAAGCACGGCCTATAGGCATTCACAGCATACGCTCAGTTAAATAGGGAAATCTCAATCCATGACCCTTTTGAAAGAGAAACCACATATGAACCAGAACGATCAGTCCACCACTCAGAGAATCTTGGTGGTTGATGACGAGAACAGCATTAGCGAATTAATCGCGACCAGTCTTAGATTCGTAGGCTTCGATGTTCGAACTGCTGCTTCCGGGTCACAAGCTCTTACGATTGCTGAAGAATTTAAACCACATGCGCTGATTCTTGATGTGATGTTGCCCGATCAAGATGGTTTCGAAGTCTGTCGCCAACTGCGTCAAGATGGACATAGCGTTGGAGTTCTCTTTCTAACAGCGAAAGATACCGTTGAAGATAAAATCGCTGGCTTAACAATAGGTGGCGATGATTATGTAACCAAGCCATTTAGTCTTGAAGAACTTGTTGCTCGCCTACGTGCGCTTCTACGTCGCATCGGAGCAACAACTATTGAGGGCGACGACGAGAAAGTTAGGTTTGCAGATCTCGAACTCGATGAAGCAACCCACGAAGTTCGTCGCGCCGGCACATTGGTTGAACTCTCACCTACTGAATTTTTACTACTTCGCTACTTAATGATTAACGCTGATCGCGTAGTAAGTAAGTCACAGATCCTTGACCATGTATGGCAATACGATTTTCGTGGCGATGCTGGAATTGTTGAAACTTACATCTCTTATCTTCGCAAGAAGATTGATAGCTTCGAACCCGCTCTGATTCATACCGTTCGCGGTGTGGGATATAGGTTGCGCTTACCAGCACGTAAGTAATAAAGAAGTAAACTTCCCAAATGAGATACGGGCTATCGAACTGGTCACTTCGTAATCGCCTGATTCTGTCAACGCTGGTGCTGGCCGCTATTGCTATTGCTGCATCAGATTTTGCTGCATCAAATTCGCTGCGCACCTTTCTGATAAACCAAGCTGATGCTCAGTTAAATGAAGTTGTTAAAACTTCAATATTGCGCCTTGATCGCGCTGGAATTGACACTGAAAATTTAGATGAAGAGAACGATGTGTACGGTTTTCGCCCACTGCGCCCCTTAGAAGCAGTCCCAACTACTACCGCTGTAACGCTTCTAGATGTTTCTGGAAACATAGTTGGACGAATAGGTGGCGAATTTGCTAATTCCATTGATCTAAAGGAATTTAAGAAACTAACTCCCAAAAAAGTTGATTCGCTCAAAGGTCTGCCCTTCACAATTCCAGGTGCTAGAGGCGAACCAGATATTCGTGCAATTGCTAGACCACTTCCATCCGGTGAGGGCACTGTTGTAATTTCAGTGGCGCTAGATAGCGTAGATAAAACCGTTGCTGGTCTCTCTGGAATCTTTCTTTTGATTAGTTTTATCGTGCTAATTTCTATTGCAATCATCGCCAGATCTTTAATTAAGTTGACCCTCAAACCACTTAACGAGATTGAGAAGACTGCAGCTGCGATTGCAGGAGGAGATTTATCTGCGCGGCTTCCGCAGGTAAATTCAAGAACTGAGGTTGGGCGGCTAACTGGATCTTTAAATACGATGCTATCGCGAATTGAAGAGTCTTTTGCCGTGCGCACAGAGTCCGAGAATAAATTGCGCCGCTTTGTGGCTGATGCAAGTCATGAATTGCGCACACCTTTAACAGCTATTCGAGGATTTGCAGAACTTCATCGCCAGGGCGCAGTAGTGGGTGAAGATAAAACCAGAGAGTTGATATCTAGAATTGAGAAAGAATCAATTCGAATGGGTGCACTGGTGGAAGACTTATTGCTTCTTGCCAGATTAGATCAATCTAGAGAATTATCTTTTGATCCAGTAGACATTAATCACTTGGTAGGCGAAGCTGTCGCTTCTGCCAAAGCAGCAGGGCCTGACCATGAAATCACTATTTCGAGCGAGAGTGATGAGATCTTTGTATTAGGTGATTCCATGCGCATTCATCAAGCCATCGCAAACCTGCTAGCGAATGCGAGAACCCATACTCCGGCTGAGACAAAAATTGTTGTGAAGATTTCGCAGAGCGATTTAGATACCCGGATAAGTATTTCTGATAATGGTCCTGGGCTTTCCGAAGCTGATCAGAAGCGAGTATTCGAACGATTCTTTAGAGCAGATGCTTCCCGAGTTCGACTTGGCGGCGAAGGTAGTGGACTTGGGCTAGCAATTGTTGATGCCGTTATGAAGGCCCATGGCGGCAGTGTTGAAGTTCAATCAAAGCTAGGTGAAGGCGCAACCTTCGAAATTATTTTTCCGCAGCCAGAGTTATAAAGATTCCATTGCTCTAAGAGTTGAGATTCGATCTTCGATTGGTGGATGAGTGGCAAAAAGTTTCGAAACGCTCTTCGCATCTAATGGAGATTCAATCCAAATATGTGCAACTGCATTCGATCGTTGTTTTACGACAGTGGAATCCCGAGCCAGAATTTCTAGCGCTTTTCTTAGCCCCGCTGGGTTACGAGTAAAACTCACCGCGGTCGCATCAGCAAGAGCTTCACGTTTGCGAGAAATTGCTGACTTCAATAGCAAAGCGGCAAGTGGGGCCAGAATCAAAATCAGAAGTGAGAAGACAAGTGCGATTGGGTTGTTGTTGCTTTCTCGGTTTCTAGCACCGCCAAAGAACATCATTCGGGTCAATATGTCAGAGGCAATTGCGATGGCCCCGGCAGTTGTTGCCGCGACTGCGCTTACTAGTGTGTCTCGATTAGCTACATGAGACATCTCATGTGCAATAACTCCTTGAAGTTCATCGCGATCCATCACATCTAAAATTCCAGTGGTAAATGCAATCAGTGCATGTTCAGGATTTCTGCCAGTAGCGAAAGCATTTGGGGCGTCGTCATAAACTATTGCCACCTTCGGCATTGGCAGACCAGACGCAATACAAACTTCCTGCACCAGCCCAAACAGTTTTGGATTATCTTCTTCTTGAAGCAACTTAGCGCCAGTCATCTTCAAAACTAATTTGTCGGAGCCATAAAAAGCACCCCAGACTGAGATTAGGGAGATGCCCACAGCGATTGGAACGATTCCGGTCGTTGCACCACCAAAAAAAGTAAGGGCGGCATAAACAAGAATCCACATAAGAATTCCCATGGCAATCAGCAAACCAATTGTTTTTCGCCGATTAGCGTTCTGCAGTGTTCTAAAATCCATTGATTAGAATTTTACGTTCGGTACTTCACGATCCTGTGGATCTTCAACTTCATAGAACTCGCGCTCGGATACCTTTGCAAATCCAACAAAGAAGTTGGTTGGAACAGTCTTTATCGCAGTATTTAACTGGCGCACTGAGTCATTATAAAACTGGCGAGAGAACGCAACTTTATTTTCAGTAGTAGCTAATTCATCTTGGAGAGCTGCAAAATTTGCTGATGCTTTCAAATCTGGATAAGCCTCAGCGACTGCCAGCAATCCACGGAGCGCCTGAGTAAGAAGGCCATCTGCCGCCGCGGTATCTGCTACAGAACTTGCTGTAGTTGCCTTTGCGCGGGCAGTGACTACAGCATCAAAAGTTGATTGCTCGTGTTGCGCATATCCTTTTACAGTCTCAACTAGGTTGGGAATTAAATCTGCTCGTCGCTGTAGTTGAACTTCAATCTGTGACCAAGCTTCTTCCGCCGTGATGTTTAACCGAATTAAGCGGTTGTATTGGACTACGGAAAAAACGACAAGAAGAGCAACTACTGCTAAGACAATAATTATTTCCATGGCTAATTAAACCGCGAATTCGCTGATTTAATTCCTTAGAATTTACTTAATTTGAGACTGATGGAAATTTAGCCAAGATTTGCTTGCAGTTGGGCCGCGTTGGCCTTGATATCTTGAACCGTAAAGCGCAGAACCATATGGGTTCTCGGCTGGTGAAGAGAGCTTGATCAAACATAGCTGGCCGATTTTCATTCCCGGAAATAATTTGACTGGAAGATTCGCAACGTTCGAAAGTTCTAGAGTGATATGACCAGAGAAGCCAGGATCAATAAATCCTGCTGTTGAGTGGGTTAGCAAACCAAGTCGACCGAGTGAAGACTTACCTTCAAGGCGTCCGGCAATGTCATCGGGCAGAGTTATTACTTCGTAGGTGCTCGCAAGAACAAACTCGCCTGGGTGCAGGATAAATTCTTCATTCGCTTCGACCGCTACTTCGCGGGTTAAATCTGATTGTTCAATTGATGGATCAATTACTGAATATTTATGGTTCTCGAAGACCCGGAAGAATCGGTCGAGCCGGACATCCACGCTCGATGGTTGAATCATTGCGCCATCGAAAGGTTCGACCTTTACGCGGCCAGCGCTGATTTCGGCCTTGATATCGCGATCACTTAGTAGCACGGGGCGACCCTATATCCTCATTACGGCTTGATTAAGTTACTGGCGGGTAGCATTATTGTGCCATGAGCCACTACACCGCAAACCTGCGCGATATCGAATTCTGCCTCTTCGACCTCCTTAAGCGCGATGAGATTCTAGGCAAGTCAATATTTAAAGAGATCGACCGTGACACCTCAATGGGGATGTTAGAAGAGATCAAACGATTAGCCGAAAATGATCTTGCTGACTCGTTTGTTGAGAGCGATCGGTTAGGTGCGCAATTCGATAAAGCGACTGGCGATATTAAGTTGCCTGAAAGTTTTAAGAAGTCATACCGAACATTTATGGATAACGAATGGTGGCGCATCGATGCACCAGTTGAAATTGGTGGCACCTTAATTCCAGCTTCAGTTCGGTGGGCAATTGCTGAAATGGTTCTGGGATCAAACCCTTCAATCCATATTTATGCATCAGGTACAGCCTTTGCACATGTTGCATATGTTCTTGGAAATGATGAACAGAAAAAAATGGCAAAGCACATGGTCGATAAAGACTGGGGCGCCACAATGCAACTTACCGAACCAGATGCGGGAAGTGACGTTGGTGCTGGAAGAACTAAGGCCGTGCAACAAGCCGATGGCAGTTGGCACATCACCGGAACAAAAAGATATATCACTTCTGGAGATTCAGATTTGAATCCAAATATTGTTCATTATGTTCTTGCCAGGCCGGAAGGTGCCGGTCCTGGAACAAAGGGTCTGAGTTTATTCCTAGTTCCGAAATTTATGTTTGACTTTGAAACTGGTGAACTTGGAAAACGTAATGGTGTTTATGTAACCAGTGTTGAACACAAGATGGGGCTAAATGTTTCAGCTACTTGTGAAGTCAATCTTGGTGAGAAAGAGCCTGCGGTCGGATACTTACTTGGTGATGTTCACCAAGGTATCGCTCAGATGTTTAAAGTAATTGAGTATGCCCGAATGATGGTTGGAACCAAGGCGATTGCAACGCTTAGCGCTGGATACCAACAGGCTCTGGCTTATGCAAAAGTTCGCGTACAAGGACCAGATTTAACAAAGGCTGCAGATAAGGCAAGCCCTCGAGTAACAATTATTAGCCATCCAGATGTTCGTCGTTCGCTAATGGTGCAGAAGTCTTATTCCGAAGGAATGCGCGCGCTAGTTCTATACACCGCTTCCATTCAAGATGAAATCTTGCTGGCTAAGGCTGCGAATGACACTGATCGCATGGATGACATGGAAGCGCTAAACGATTTATTGCTTCCGATTGTTAAGGGTTATGGAAGCGAAAAATCATGGGTCTTGCTTGGCACCGAATCACTTCAGACATTTGGTGGAGCCGGTTTTACGCAGGATTGGCCACTTGAACAATATGTTCGCGATGCAAAGATTGATACTTTGTATGAAGGAACAACTGCAATTCAAGGTCTAGATTTCTTCTTCCGAAAAATTATCAAAGATGGCGGCCGGGCACTTGGATTACTTGGAAAAGAGATTGCAGCATTCACTGCTACTGGTGGCGCACTTGCTGAAGAGAAAGCAGCGCTTGCCAAAACTCTTGAAGATTTAAATGCAATGACCGGAACTCTTGTTGGTTTCGCAATGGAATCTCAAGAGAATGTAGAGAAGATTTATAAGGCTGGCTTGAACACAACACGTCTGTTGATGTCTGTCGGTGAAGTAATTATTGCTTGGTTATTATTGCGCCAGGCAGAAATCGCAATAGAAAAATCAGCGAACCCAGGGCGCGATGCTGATTTCTATGCCGGAAAAATCGCATCTGCGAAGTTTTTCGTCAGAACCGTTCTTCCACATATCAAAGCAGAGTTAAAGATAGTTCTTAGCGAGACTGGTGAGTTGATGGAGATTCCAGAAGGTGCGTTTTAGCCAGTTTTAACCGCTAAGATTCAACGTGCTAAAGAATCGGCGACATGAGATCTATCTTTTACTCGGCTCACTTTTCTTTGCAATAAGCAGCATCCCGGCAAAACTTGCCATGGAAGCTGGGCTCTCGGCTTGGCGCCTGACCCAGATAAGAACAATTGGCGCCTTCTTAATACTTTTTTTATATGTTTATGCAAAAAATAAAAAATCTCTGCGCATCAAACGCAAAGAGCTTCCGATACTTATTTCTTTCGGTGTCTTTGGATTTGCGGCGGTAAATCTCCTTTACTTCCTGGCTATTCAGCGTCTAAATGTAGGTATCGCACTAATTATCGAATTTACTGCTCCAATCTGGATTGCGCTCTGGCTGCGATTTATTCAGAAGAAGATAGTTTCGAGGTTGATGTGGTGGGGGCTTGTAATCGGTTTAACTGGATTAGCCCTAATTGCTCAAGTTTGGCGGGGATTAACTCTTGATGGTCTTGGGGTTTTTTATGCACTGATGTGTGCTTTTGCGCTCACCGTATATTTCTTGGTCGGAGAGAAACTAGTTGGTGTTAAGTCCAGCGAAGCAACAATGGCTTTGGGGCTTGGAATTTCTTCAGCTTTCTTCGCAATTATCCAACCTTGGTGGAGCTTCCCATTTGAACAATTGCAGGAAGTTGTTCAACTGACCGGAAGGCTTTCAGAGATTTCAGTTCCGAATTATTTGCTAGTTCTCTGGGTAATTATTTTTGGTACTGCAATCCCTTATTTTCTAGTTTTGACCGGACTTCGTGGGCTAAGCGCAGCTAAAACAAGCGCAATCGGAATGTCAGAGCCGGTATTCGGTGGAATTTTTGCTTGGATTTTCCTATACGAAAAACTAAACTTCACACAATCGGTTGGAGTTATTGTTGTTCTCGTCGGTATCTATCTGGCGAATCGTGCAAGATTTAATGTGAAGGGCGCGGCTTAATGGAAAATTTCGCAGATCTGCTTGCGTCAAATAAAGAGTATGCCAGCGCTTTTAAATCCAGTGGTTTAAGTGGCGAGGCCATAAAGGGCTTAGCGATTGTTACCTGTATGGACTCGAGAATTGATCCACTTCATATTGTTGGTATGAAAGCTGGGGACGCAAAGATTTTGCGAAATGCTGGTGCCCGAGTTACTGAAGATGTGCTCCGTACATTAGTTCTCGCTACTCATTTACTTGGAGTAAATCGGATTCTGGTTATGCCCCATACGGATTGCAGAATGGCATCTGGTGAGGAGCATGAGATACATGCTGCGATTCTAGAAAAATCTGGCATCGACACTAGAGGAGTCGAAATTCGCACAGTTAAAGATCAGATGAAAGCTCTGGTTACCGATGTCCAGAGAATTGAAAGTTACCCCTTGCTTGCAAGAAATATTAAGGTTATGGGCGCAATCTTTAGCGTTGAGACTGGAAAACTGGCTCCGGTTATTTAATTATCTTTCACAAAGCTTTCAGAACTTTGAGAGTAGCTTGGTGCCATATCGCTAAATCTTGCAAAGTGTAATTGCGCGCTTACCGTGATTGTCCGAGTTGGTCCGTTACGGTGTTTGGCAATGATCAAATCAGCTTCACCAGATCGGTTCTGACCGTCATACATATCATCACGGTGCAGAAGAATTACGACGTCGGCATCTTGTTCGATAGAACCAGATTCACGCAAGTCCGAGAGCATTGGCTTCTTATCAGCGCGCTGTTCTGGCGACCGGTTTAACTGTGAAATTGCGACAACTGGAACATCGAGTTCCTTGGCCAGTAGTTTTAAATTTCTAGAGAACTCGGATACTTCTTGTTGACGGTTCTCGACACGTTTTCCGGATGTCATCAACTGCAAGTAGTCGATAACAATTAACTTCAAACCATGGCGCTGCTTTAAGCGACGGGCCTTTGCGCGGATCTCCATAAGTGAGAGGTTTGGTGAATCGTCAATAAATAGGGGTGCTTGTGAAATTTCGCCCATACGTTTTGCAAGACGGCCCCACTCTTCATCTGTAAGCGCACCAGAGCGAATATTGTTTAAGGCAACTCTGGCTTCGGCTGAGAGCATACGCATTGTGATTTCAGAGCGGCTCATTTCAAGTGAGAAGATAACTGCTGGATCGCCATTGTGAATCGATGCATAGCGTGCAATATCTAGGCCAAGAGTTGATTTACCGACTGCAGGACGCGCAGCTAGAACAATCATGTTTCCTGGGTGTAAGCCATTTGTCAGAGTATCGAGATCTTTAAATCCAGTCTTTACACCTTCGCCTTTAACGCCATTTGAAATCGCTTCGATTTCATCCAGTGCTGCTGGAAGTAGTTCAGATAATTGAATGTAATCCTCGGTTGTGCGATGTTCGGTGACTTGAAAAATTTCTGCTGATGCTTGATCAACAGCATCATCAACTTCGCCTTCACCGGAATATCCAAGTTGAACAATCTTTGTTCCAGCTTCAACTAGGCGACGCATGATTGCATGGTCGCGAACAATCTTCGCGTAATAACCAGCATTAGCCGCAGTAGGAACTGAGTTAATAAGTGTGTGTAGATAAGGTGCGCCACCGGCACGAGCGATGTCGCCACGCTTTGTTAATTCAGCTGCAACAGTTACTGGATCAGCGGGTTCGCCGCGACCATACAAATCTAGAATTGCATCGTAAATTAATTCGTGAGCTGGTCGATAGAAATCGCGTTCGCGGATAATTTCAACCACATCTGCAATTGATTCTTTACTTAACAACATTCCACCAAGAACACCTTGCTCGGCAATTAAATCTTGTGGTGGAGTACGTTCAAATTCAACTGTTGCGGGGATCCGATTATTGGAGTTGTTTCCGCGGTTGGGGAGTTCTGCGATGCTCATAGATAAAGCCTCCCAAAGACCACTGACATCAAGAATTTTCTCTGTCGAGCGTAATTTAATGAGGTTGGGGTGAGAGGTGTTAGAAAGTCCGAAATCGATGTGCGCGAGCTTGTGGAGAAGCTGGGAATTGAGGTGGATAACTGGTGGACAGGATGTGCATAACAGGTGGAGAAGTGCGAGGGTCAACCCTCTTTTACGCTCAAAATATTGTTCAAACCTGTGGGTAAAGATTTATTTCTTTATCTCAATATTTAAGAATATTCAGGAATATTAAAAAAGCCCGCCTCTTTCGAGACGGGCTTTTTAATTTTTGGAACTATTAAATAGCTTCAACCGAAATGTTGACGTTGGCCGAAACTTGACCTTGAAGTGAAACCTTCGCGGTGTATTTTCCAAGCTTCTTGATATGTCCGGCAACCTTTACGCGGTGGCGATCGATATCGAGACCAGTAGCGGCTTTGATGCCTGCTGTGATGTCTTTATCTGTAACTGAACCGAATAGAACTCCTGTTGAGCCGACCTTTGATTTAATAACAATCTCGGTCTTCTCAAGTGATTCCTTGATTTCTCTTGCATGATCAAGGTCGCGAATTTCGCGAGCGCTACGAGCGCGACGGATTCCTTCAATCTGCTTTTCGCCACCGAGGCTCCATGCGATTGCATTGCCGCGAGGCAACAGGAAGTTGCGAGCAAAACCATCTTTAACGGTTACGACATCGCCAGCTTGGCCTAGACCTGATACTTCACGAGTAAGAATAAGTTTCATGGTTTATTCCCCTTATCGCGCTGTTGAGGTGTAAGGCAGAAGTGCCATTTCGCGGGAATTCTTTACCGCGGCAGCAATCTGACGTTGGTGTTGGGTGCATGCACCTGTAACTCGGCGAGCGCGGATCTTGCCGCGATCTGAGATGTACTTACGAAGAAGATTGATGTCTTTGTAATCGATATAAGTTGCCTTATCGCGACAGAAAGAGCATGGCTTCTTCTTAAACTTCTTCATTGCTGCTGCCGACATCTTGCTTACTTTTGGCTTCGGCTTTAGCGTCTTATTATTTCTTGCGCCCACTGTGGTGCTCCTTTTTAGGATGCCCCGTCAATTCTGACGGGAATGGTTAATTGGATAAATTATTTAGATCTCGTTTAGAAGGGAGGTTGATCATCGGAACCAGCTGAAGACCAGCCACCTCCGACAGGAGCTGCAGACCATGGATCTTCAGCTGAAGCAGTTTCAGTAACAGGAGTTGAGAATGAACCGCTGCCACCAGATGCACCCGCAGCGCGAGTTGTCTTTGTGACCTTTGCTGTTGCATTTCGAAGTGATGGACCAACTTCGTCAACTTCGACTTCGTACACAGTGCGCTTTTCGCCTTCTTTGGTTTCGTATGAGCGTTGCTTCAAACGACCAGTAACAATCACGCGCATTCCACGAGTAAGTGATTCTGCAACGTTCTCTGCTGCTTGACGCCAAATATTGCAAGCAAGAAAGAGGCTGTCGCCATCTTTCCATTCATTTGTGTTCTTATCGAGGTAACGCGGAGTTGAAGCAACCGTGAATTTAGCAACTGCAGCACCGGATGGTGTGAAGCGTAATTCAGGATCGTTTACAAGATTTCCAACCATTGTGATTGTTGTATCTCCTGCTGCCATTTTTCTCCCTCTTATCTACTTTAGATGCTTTTGGTTTTATTACTCTGGACTATTTCTTTGCGCCAGAGTTTTACTCTGGACGGACAACTTTTGTACGAAGCACTGCTTCGTTCAAATTTAATTGGCGATCAAGTTCTTTAATCGCGTCTGGACCACAGTGCATATCAACGACAGCGTAAATTCCTTCTGGCTTTTTATTTATTTCGAAGGACATACGACGACGGCCCCAAATGTCGAGCTTGTCGACAGTGCCGCCACTCTCCTTGATGATCTTGAGATATGTCTCAAGACTTGGTGCGACTGTGCGTTCTTCTAATTCAGGATCGAGAATGACCATGAGTTCATATCTACGCATAAGTTAACCCCACCTCCTCTGGACTAAAGCGGCCACGGAATTTCCGCGGCAGGAGGGTTATTGCTCCTTCGCGAAATCCACGGGTGTGGCTCTCTTGAAGGAAGGCTAAGCGTAACCCTGTCCGACGCCAGATAAAAATTCAAGGTTCTGTGGACCAAATTTTGGTGTGGACCTACGCATAAGGCGCAGGCAGAACCAGGTCAGGGCGCCAACTCGAAGCAGAATGGCGACCGCATAGGCCCAGGCGGGGAGAGCGAAGTTGGTGCCCGAGACTTCGGCCAGGTATTGCCAAATTGCAAAGTGATAAATCAATTCCGCAAATTGCCAGACCCAGAAATCGAAACGATCTCTCTTATCTATCATTGCAAGAATTGCGAGCGGTGTTAACCAGAGAACATATTGCGGTGAATAGACCTTGCTGGCAGTTACAAAGATAGCAACTATAAAAAAGGCGATTGTGGCCAACTTTGGAACTTCTGGAATCCCATAAACAAATAATGTGAAGGCGAGTGCTCCGACCACAAATACGATGAGTGAAATCATATTCAAATGCTTAATATTTAATCCGAAAATTTC
>Ga0136655_1000386_pt1 | contig 19736 bp, 19 predicted proteins | sample CPBDNA_2_FD_94863 | JGI IMG/M metagenome (GOLD analysis project Ga0136655, IMG submission 94863) | Freshwater to marine salinity gradient microbial communities from Chesapeake Bay, USA - CPBay_Spr_15_0.8_DNA (version 2) | ecosystem: Environmental > Aquatic > Marine > Coastal | place: USA... | reverse complement strand
TTCCTGTGGTGATAAACTGAATTCCTCCTATAACCAAAATAAATCCCAAAATCATAATTGGGCGACCCCAGATATCTTCTCCCAAAACCTTTAGGATCAGCAAGTAAAAATTGATTAAAACACCAATAAAAAACGCCATGATTCCTATTCCACCAAATAAGTGTATAGGTCGCTGGAAATACTTTTGGAAAAAGAGCATTAGGATCAAGTCGGACATAACTTTGAAAGTCCGGCTTAGACCATATTTCGATTCGCCATGAATTCGTGGATGATGCTTTACATCCACTTCTGTCATTCGAGCTCCTTGCTGCTTGGCCAATACCGGAATGAAACGGTGTAATTCACCATAGAGCCCCATTCCTTGGGCAATTTCAGCTTTGTACACCCTTAGTGTACAGCCGTAATCATTCAGGTAAACCTTTGTGGTATTTCGGATCACCCAGTTTGCGATTTTGCTAGGAATTTTTCTTAGCACAAAACCATCTTTCCGATCTGCACGACGACCTGCTACCACATCCCAATCTTCATCAATCGCTTTATTCAGCATCATCGGCAGATCCGTGGGATCATTCTGCAGGTCTCCATCCATGGTCGCGATAAAAGTTCCTGTAGCCATATCTATTCCCGCAGCCAATGCTGTGGTCTGTCCATAGTTACGATTAAAAATAATGAGCTTGGTGCGCTTATTCGCATGCTTTTTCACTTCACGTACAGTTCCGTCAGTAGACCCATCCTCGATCAAAATCACCTCATAATCGATCGCGGCTAAGGCGACGTAGGTTTGATCTAAAAGAGGTTTAATATTGTCTTCCTCGTTGTAAACGGTAATCACAACTGATAATAGTGGCTTGCCCATGTGCTAAAATTTGGTTAAAAATACGGCTTTTTACTCCCTGCGGCAAAATTAGCGATGAACTTACCCACAAGCAGAATAAAATTTGGGGACTCTTATCCCTTTCGCCTTATCTTTGCCGCATGTCTCAAAAAGCATACGGAATCAACCCTTGGGTAGTCATGGCTGTATTTACAGTATTGGTAGGGCCCTTTGCATTGAGTTTTCATATGCACTATCCGGACGAAATGTACTACACCGATGCAGCGGTGAAAATGCTTCAAAACGGTGATTATCTTACCACTTATCTAGGGAGTGGAGAGCTACGATTTAAAAAACCTATTTTAACTTATTGGGCTGTTTTAGCAGGATTCAAACTTTTTGGGGTTACGCCTTTTGCTTCGCGTCTTTTCTTTCTTATTGCCGGTGCCGCAACTGTAGGGCTTACTTATTTGCTTTCCAAAACGCTTTTTGCTGATCGTCGAATTGCCGGAATTTCAGCCTTGATTATGGCTGCCAATCCAGTATTGATATTTTCGGCAACCCGCTCCATTCCTGATGTTCTACTAGTATTGACGATGACTGCAAGCGCCGTGGGTTTTGCGGGCCTGATTCGTTTTGGCAATGAAGCCCCAAAAAAGTATCTCTGGATACTTTATATAAGTTTGGCTTTGGCATTTGAAGTCAAAGGGCTTCCGGCCGCAGCACTTGGCGCTTTGGGATTTGGAGTTTTACTTATGAATCCATGGAATCGAATCCATTGGAAAACAATTCTCTATTATCCTGCAATTCTTACAGGCATTTTTATTAGCCTTTTTTGGTTTGGCGCCATGTGGAAAATTCATGGCCCATCATTTCTAGATGGCTTTCTGCATGATCAAGTGGGCACACGGGTCACTTCCAGATTTCTTCTGATCCTACAAAATGGACTTTTAGCATTCCTACTACTGAATGTAATGTTTCTCCCATGGGTATTCTTTGGCTTGAAGAAAAGCAAAGAGACGCTTCAAAAGCTTTGGGGCGAAAATCCGGCCTTTTTCATTTTTGCAGTAGTATGGACTTTGGCGATTTTGGGAATGGGTGCGCTGACGAGTAAATTTTACGAGCGATATCTGCTTCCTGTAGCACCAGTTATTGCCGTCTGGATCGGGTGGTTTTTGATTGAAGCTAAATTTGAAATTCGGAAAAATGGCTTGAAAATCGCTTTAGCAGTTCTACTGATTTTAAATTTCAATGTTGTTCTATTCAGCTTGTGGCTAAATTTCAAAACGACTTTTGAATTCTGGATTTGGGTTCAAATTTCTTTTGGATTTTTGGTTCTAGTCTATTTGATCAAACTATTTTTCTTGAGTGAAAAACTTCCAAAAGCTATTTCTTATAGCATTTTACTTCTTTTCTATTTTGTTTCTACAGCTACTTTCAGGATTTCCCTTCCTGATCAAGGACAGCAAATTCATAAATTCGTAACTGAAAATCAGATCCTAAAAAGTCAACAGATTGGTTTTGTCGGTAATCTCCATGTAAGCAGTAAAATCAGAATAGGGCTTGGCCCGAATTATGATTTAATTGATCTACCAAGGGAAGGCTGGGAAGAACGATTAAATCTATTTTCAAACTTGATTATTGAGGATAAGCTCCTACAAAAAGTAGACACTTCTCAATACCAAATCATTACCACAACGGTGAATTGGAACTCTAAAGCGATTCCAGATTTACTCTTGGCCGCGGGAAGTCCTGAATTTGAAAGTTTGCTATTACAAAACGGCAAAATCTATTTTTGGCTGGAGAAAAAATAATTCAAAAAGCATCTGAACGGACAGGCTTGTATTCCAAGAGATTTTCAAAAACTCGGATTTTGGCTGTTCTCAGAGAATCGCCTCTAAATTCCACTTGGAAGTTTTCTTCGTAAAGCAATTGCTCAAAATACGTAACCTCTTCTGGAGAATCTAAATTCCAACTAACAAAAATTGCTTTTCTGGGCACACATTTATATTTCTCTATTCCCTCCCAGAGATCAAATTGATTCTTCCGAGCGCCTACATTGATGGTATATGTTTGAGGATGATCTTCGAGATAAAACGCAAGCTCTGAGGCCATATGATAAGTTTCTGAAAATATAATCGGCTGTTCAATAGCTAGGCTATCTTCCAGGAAGTCAATTCTTTTACCCAAGTCCAAGTAACCAGCAAGTCTTTTAAATGAAGTACGCTCGATACTTTTTATTAGCTCAAGATTTTTTAGGGGGAAAACCCCAGGAAGAACTAAAATTAGAGGAATACTGAGGCTAAATGCAATTCCTACGTTTCTTACCTTCTCCCAGTTAAATGATTGTTCAGAGATCCATTTACTCATGAAGATCGGTAAAGTCACATAGGCAAAAGCTGGCCAATTAGCCTCTACATCAGTGAAAATTGTCAGTAACCCAAACCCAAGCCAAGAGAAAAAAACTGGCAAAAGAATGAAGATTGTTTTTGAATCTATAGACGACTTCAAACTTTTGACGGAATAGAAAAAAATCGGGAGAAAAAAAACAGATATCATTGCCAACTGACCTACAAGATACTCACCTACTCTAGCGAACCATTCAAGGAACTGAAACCCATCCTCTGAGCCTGAGACTCCACCCAAGCCAGCCAAATGGCGATAGGTATTAAAATCATTTTGCCAATTCCAGATAAAACTTGGTAGGAAGCCAATAGCACTCAACAGCAAGAAAAGGAAAAATGAGTATTGATTTTTCTTCCATTGGCGAGTGCAGAGCAAATAAACTAGAACCATCGGGCCAATGACTATCATTATACTTTTGGCCATTAAGCCAATACCTGAAGCTAAACCTGCCAAGATCCACCAAGCCAGTTTTTGCTCCTTCAATCCTCTATACAGCCAATAAAGGCTTAGTATCCAGAAAAATAATAACTCGGAATCCGTCAAATGAAAAGTTGAGAATAAGATCCAAAAGGGCATACACATCACAAAAATTGCTGCCCAGAACGCTATTTTTTTACTTTTATACAGGTAATCACTAAATAAGAATACAATCCAAGAAGTCCCGAGACCTAGAAGTATTGCATTTATTCTGACCCCTATCTCTGTGATGCCAAAAATAGACGTGCTTATTTTATTAAAAGCAGCAATTAGAGGCGGTTTGGAGTAATAATGCCAATCAAGATTTTGAGACCAAAGCCAATATTGGGCCTCTTCAGTAAACAGATTAATCTCAGGCCTAAGCGTAAAAATTACTTTGGCCGCAGAAGTTAAAAGAGCAACTCCCCAAAATAGTCTGGAATAGTAGTCCGTGTCTTTCATATAAAAGTCAGCTAAAAAATAAAACCCTCAGTTTCCTGAGGGTTTATACGAAAAATGAAAAGAAAGTTATTGCCTAGCAAGCACTAATTTTTCTTTATACTTCTTTATCTGCCTTCTTAGGCCTTCCACTGCTTCGTCTGCAGCTGCTTCAAAGGAGTCAGACTGATTCTTGGCAAAGAATTGCTTTCCTGGGACATTAAGCTTAATCTCTACAATTTTATTAGCCATATTATCATTTTTATCAAGTCTCATAAAAACTTCTCCGTCAATGATTTGATCGTAAAAGGTGTCCAGTTTATCAGCTTTTTTCTGGATAAAATCGATCAGTTTTCGATCTGCGTCGAAATGAATGGAGTGCATCTGCAGTTTCATATTGATTTGCATTTAGTTATAGAACAATAATTTATTTACGCTTTCGGATGTGCCTGTTCGAACACTGCCTTAAGTTTTTCTAGTGAATTATGGGTATAGACTTGTGTGGCTGCCAAATTTGCATGACCAAGCAAATCTTTAACGGCATTGAGTTCAGCCCCTTTGTTTAATAAATGGGTGGCAAATGTATGTCTTAAAATGTGCGGACTCCTACTGGAAGTTTGCGCAAAAAGATCTAAATAATGCCTAACGGTACGATAAATCAGCATAGGGTAACTTTGCTTTCCTTGATTAGTCACAATAAAATAGTCACTTTGTCGGCCATTTGAAAATCTTTCCTCAAATACTTTTTGATAGGACATGATATTCCGTTTTAGTGCAGATGTAATAGGGATTATTCGTTCTTTTTTTCGCTTTCCTAGCACCCGGACCGATCCTTCTATAAGATTAATGTCAGACCATTTCAATCCGATCAGTTCGGATAGTCTAACTCCAGTCTGGTATAAAAACTCCATAATCATTTTGTCACATTGCCCTTCAAAAGTTGCTTCGTATACCGCTTCTTCCAGAACGGAATCAATGGTCGATTCTTGTACAAATTCAGGAAGTCTTTTAGGGTTTTTAAGAGATTTTAACTTATAGGTAGGATCCTTTTTAATCAGCCTGGAGCGGAGCAAAAATTTATAAAAAGATCGTAGCGTTGCCATTTTTCGATTGACGGTAGTACTACTGAGACCTTCCTCCACCAAGTCTATCACCCAAGCTCTAATCTCAGTGTGATCAGCTTCAGAAATTGAATCTTTCTCGAAAGAAAGCACCACAAATTCCTGAAACTGTTCCAAATCATGTCTGTAAGCTGTCACAGTATGGGGACTAGCTTTCTTCTCGTATTCCAAATAGTTGATGAATGAATCGATCATTGTTCAGGATTGAGCATCAAGTTAGTGGAATATTGGAGAAGGAAAAGTGAATTTTCTCACCTTTTGAGCAAAAAAAAAGCAGCACTTCTGGAGTGCTGCTTTAGATATTTTATAATCAAGACTGATTAGCCGTTTGCTTCATTCTGAAGTTTCTGCTTATATGCTGCCTTGATAACTTGTGCTCTTCTTACAATAGAAGGTTTTATAAAAGCTTGTCTTGCTCTCAATTCTCTGACAGCTCCAGTCTTATCAAATTTCTTCTTAAAACGCTTTAGCGCTTTTTCGATTGATTCGTTCTCTTTTACGTTTACAATGATCATAGTGTTCACCCCCTTTCGGATGCAAAAGTAGGTAATTTTCTTTCAAATCAATACTTATTCTGGAAGTTATTCCAAATGGTTAAATACAAATAACTAAAAAAGTCCAACTCTCTCGAGTTGGACTTTTTTTTGAATTTATTTTTCTAGGATTAGCCTACTACTTTCTCAGCCAACAATACAATTACATTGTCTTTTACTTCCACTACTCCTCCATCCACAATCATAGATTGCTTGCCTTCGGCAGTGGTAAAAGAAACTACTCCTTTTGCAAGTGTAGAAACCAAAGGTGCGTGATTAGTCAAAACCTGAAATGCTCCACCAGCTCCTGGGAAACTCGCTTCACTCACTTCACCCTGAAATACTTTCTTGTCCGGTGTGACGATTTCTAATTGCATCTGATCAATATTTATATAAAAGTGAATGATTAAGTTGCCTCAACCGACGCTCTATTTCTTATTATCTTACTTCAGCCAACATTTTCTCTCCCTTAGCGATCGCATCTTCGATGCTACCGACCAAGTTGAACGCTGCCTCAGGAAGGTGATCTAACTCTCCATCCATAATCATAGTGAATCCTTTGATCGTATCCTTGATATCTACCAAGACACCTTTTAAGCCTGTGAACTGCTCTGCTACGAAGAACGGCTGAGACAAGAAACGCTGTACACGTCTTGCTCTGTGCACGACTTGCTTGTCTTCCTCAGAAAGCTCCTCCATACCCAAGATCGCAATGATATCCTGCAATTCTTTGTATCGCTGAAGAATCTCTTTCACTCGCTGCGCACAACCATAATGCTCTTCCCCAAGAATGTCCGGAGAAAGAATTCTGGAAGTAGAATCCAAAGGATCCACCGCTGGATAAATTCCAAGCTCGGCAATTTTTCTAGAAAGTACTGTAGTTGCATCCAAGTGCGCAAAAGTCGTCGCTGGAGCTGGGTCAGTCAAGTCATCAGCAGGAACGTAAACGGCCTGAACTGATGTGATTGAACCATTCTTTGTGGAAGTGATTCGCTCTTGCATGGTACCCATTTCAGTTGCCAAAGTTGGCTGGTATCCTACCGCTGATGGCATACGACCCAAAAGTGCGGATACTTCAGAACCTGCTTGAGTAAATCGGAAAATGTTGTCAATGAAGAAAAGAATATCTTTTCCAGCTTCTTCGCCATCTCCATCTCTATAATATTCTGCTAAAGTCAAACCAGTCAAGGCTACTCGTGCACGTGCCCCAGGAGGCTCATTCATCTGACCAAACACGAAGGTTGCTTTAGAGTCTTCTAATTTTTTCAAATCTACTTTGGAAAGATCCCATCCACCTTCTGTCTCCAGACTGTGAACGAATTCATCCCCGTAAGTCACAATTCCTGACTCAATCATCTCACGAAGCAAGTCATTTCCCTCACGGGTTCTTTCACCTACACCGGCAAATACAGATAAACCTGCATATGCTTTTGCGATGTTGTTAATCAATTCCTGAATCAATACAGTCTTGCCTACACCTGCACCACCAAATAATCCAATCTTTCCACCCTTAGCATAAGGCTCGATCAAATCAATTACCTTGATTCCTGTGAACAGTATTTCCGTGGATGTCGAAAGATCCTCAAATCTAGGAGCAGATCTGTGAATTGGAAGACGCTTTCCAGCAGGAACTTGAGGAAGGCCATCGATAGCTTCACCGACCACATTGAAAAGACGTCCTTTGATAGCATCGCCGGTAGGAACAGAAATCGGTTGACCCAAATCTCGTACTTCCATGCCTCGAACCATTCCTTCGGAAGAGTCCATCGCGATAGTTCTTACTCTGTCTTCTCCAAGGTGTTGCTGAACCTCCATTACGACCACTTGACCGTTTTCTTTGGTTACTTCCACTGCGTCAAGGATGTTAGGTAGTTTACTGCCTTCGAAGGAAACGTCCACTACGGGCCCGATTACTTGAGTTATCTTTCCAATATTTGCCATTTGATAATAGAAATGTAAAAGGATGTGCTTTTTTAATTCGACCGCAAAATTAAGCAGAAAAGCCTAATACCAAAGGATATTTGGAAAATAATCCGATCATTCTTCCATTTTAGATTTTAAAATGCGCTTGGTGCCAAAAAAGCCGATCGGAATCAATCCAACACTCTTCGGGCAAACAAAAATGCTTTCGCCCAGTAAACATTGCTCAAGTAATCCTCAGACACTCCAAGTGAAGTGGAAGAATGAATAAATCGAATGTCAGATTTGGAAGCCTCTGTCACTATCCCAGAGTGCGTGACTTGTTTCCGCCTTCTTCCGGTCGCGAAAAAAAGTAAATCACCCGGCTTGATTTCATTCTTTTTGATACTTTTCCCTTGCTCACTTTGTGATGCTGAAGTTCGAGGCATATTAATCCCAACCGAGTAAAAAGAGTGATAAACCAATGCAGAGCAATCTATTCCTGATCTGGTGGTTCCTCCATATTTATATGGAGTTCCAGTATAACTTTTGGCTGTGGCGATAACTTGATTAAAGGGTTCATTTACCACCTTCTTTTTTGAGGCGCAGGAAAAATTAAAAATCAAAAGTGCCAAAAATAGAAATGTGGATACTTGGAATCTTTGTTGGAGCATACAGGTTTATGAGAACTCAAGTATAAGTGACTGCGCTCAAGTTTTCAACTTTTTCTTTCCGAAAAAACTTGAGAAGTCGTTAATTTAGTGTCTCACTTAATAATTATGAGTAAAGAAGAATTTGCAAGTCTCCCTTTTCACAAAAAAATAAACACCCTCTACACAGAGGGTACTTTTGTCGTGGGGATTCGCTATTACCGCTATAAGGTCAATCTATACTTGCTCGAAAATGAATATATAGAGGTGTTTTACAACCACAAACTGGATAAAATCGACAAGATTGACTTTTTGCCTCGGGATCATACCCGTATGAAGTTCTATCTAGATCAGATCCGAATTGACTAAAAAGAAAGGGGCCAAATTAAAACTTGGTCCCTTTCTTTTCTTTTAAAGCTTTCTCTTCAAGAAATCCGTCATCATCGAATACAAATGCCAAGTGGTATTTCCTCCAGAGATTCCATGACTTCTGTTAGGATAGTAGAAGGTCTCAAATTGCTTATCTGCCGTGATTAAAGCATTGACCAGATCTACAGAATTCTGGAAGTGCACATTATCATCACCTGTACCATGGATCAACAGAAAATTTCCCTTCAACTTATTCACATGCATGATTGGGCTATTGTCATCGTATCCAGATGGATTCAACTGTGGCGTTTGCAAATAGCGCTCGGTATAGATCGTATCGTAATATCTCCAAGTAGTTACCGGCGCAACTGCAATGGCGGTTTTGAAGACATCATTTCCCTTCATCAGTGCCAGAGAAGACATGTATCCTCCATAGGACCAACCCCAGATTCCCACTCGGGCAGGATCAATAAATGGCAGTTTGGCTAAATATTTTCCACCCTCGATTTGATCAACTGTCTCCAAAGCTCCCAGATTTGCATAGGTAGCATGCTTGAAATCACGACCTCGAGCTCCCGTTCCGCGGTTATCGATACAGGCAACAATTATTCCTTCTGCTACCAAAGTCTGATGCCAAAGGTCCCGTGTACCTGCCCAAGCATTTAACACATTTTGAGAACCTGGACCACCATAAACATACATAAGCACCGAATATTTCTTATTCGGATCAAAGTCTACAGGCTTGATCAGGTAACCATTCAGTGAAGTTCCATCGACTGTTGGGAAAGTGAAGAACTCCTTTTCTCCCAAAGCATAGCTTGCCAACGTAGAATTCAAAGCTGCATTATCCTCCAGCACCTTGATTTGCTTTCCACTAGATTCATTCAGTATGACTGTAGCAGGCTTAGCCGTGGTGGAATAATAATCCATATAAAATCGATGATCCGGACTCATATTGATCGCATGAGTCCCGTTGGCAGGAGTCAGTGCTTTTTTGCCTTTTCCATCCAAGCCGATCAGGTAGAAATTGCGTTCAAGAGGTGACACCTCTGTGGAGACAAAGTAGATTTTTTTCGATTTCTCATCGACTCCCACCATCTCAGTCACTTCCCAATTTCCAGTAGTAATCTGGCGAATCAGACTCCCGTCAAGATTGTGATGGTAAATGTGTTTGTAGCCATCCTGTTCCGAAGTTCTGATAAAGCTTTTGCCATCTGCCAAATATTGAAGGTCATCATTGTAATCCAGATCGACATAGGTTTTGGAAGTTTCTGAGATGATTAGCTTGCTTGCTCCATTTGTTGCGTTGGCATGAAGCAAGTCCATCTGATTTTGAAGACGATTCAAGCGAATAAAGGCCAATTGATTCGGATCTTTCGTCCAATAGATTCTTGGCAAATAAATATCTGATTCGTTACCAGCATCGATTTTTTGAATTTTGGCTGAAGCCAGATCGTACACATGAATACTTACATCGGAATTCTTTTGTCCAGCTTTTGGATATTTGAATTTATAATCCTTTGGATAGAGTGGACCCCAAAGCTGCATATTGAATTCAGGAACTTCTGATTCATCAAATCGGATAAAGGCGATTTTTTTACCGTCAGGAGACCATTTAAAGGCCTGCGCCATAGAAAATTCCTCTTCATACACCCAGTCAGCAGCCCCGTTGATGATTTTATTCCATTCTCCATCTTTGGTGATTTGAATCAGTTTGTTGCTGCCAAGTTCTACCATGAAAAGGTTATTGTCCTTTACAAAAGCCACCTTATCGTTGTCCGGTGAAAGTGTCGCATAAGAGATTTTGGCTCCGTTCATCAGCTGCAGCTTTTGGCCTGTAGCTAGATCAACCACATAAAAAATACCTTTGGAAGAGCGTCGATAGATCGATTCCACATCGGTAGCGACCAAGGCTTTGGACTCATCCGTATTGAAGGAATAGCTACTGAAATTCAATCCCAAGGCTTTCCCATCAAGTAAGATTCCAGCTTGCTCTCCTGTAGCGAGATTCATCTTCACCACCATAGGATAGCCCATCTGATTGATCTGGGATGAATAATACTGTCCATCTTTCATCCAGTTGATACCTCGGACTGTCTGTTGAAAAAAGGTGTTTTTCTTAAACACATCCTCCATGGTTACTTTTTTGAGCTCCTGCGCGGATAGAGTTGATCCTACAAAAGCCAAAAGGATGAGCGCGAAAAGCGTCGATTTCATACTTTTAATCATATTTCTAAAATTTGGGTGAATGCCTAAATAAGGTTCACGAATATAAGAAAGCACTTAAGCCTTTGAAACTTCGTAGTGATAGAAGGCCAAAATCTTAGGAAATCTTAGGAATTTCTTTCCCCTTTCCGCAAAAAATGGGCTAATTCGCATACCCATTGACTCCATATATGAAGAAAAGAATCGCCCTTGTGACTGGTGGCTACACCGGAGAATCTGTGATCTCACTTAAAAGTGCGGCCGTAGTCGAAAAAACCCTCGATAGGGAACGGTACGACGTGTACAAAATCTTGATTTATCCACGAAATTGGCATCATCTCTCCGAGACTGGAGAGAAAGTGATGGTAGATCTCAACGATTTTAGCCTTACGATCAACGGTGAAAAAATTAAGTTCGATGGCATTTTTAATATCCTTCACGGCTCACCTGGTGAAGATGGAAAGCTAGCCGGCTACTTCGATATGATTGGATTGCCTTATACCACTTGCGATCAACTCACCTCGGCCATTACCATGAATAAAGGCTATACCAAAGCCATAGTGGATGATATCCCAGAATTGAATATTGCTAAGTCCATCCAACTTTTTGAAAAAACTGATAAAAATTTAACTCGGATCGAGTCAGAATTGACACTTCCGCTTTTCATCAAACCGAACAATGGAGGAAGCTCTATCGGGATGAGTAAAGTGAAAACTTGGGAAGAATTACCCGACGCTTTGGAAAAAGCCTTTGCCGAAGACACCCAAGTACTCGTCGAGGAGTTTATATCAGGAAGAGAATTTTCCATTGGCGTTTTTCGTGGGAAAGGCGAAATCACCGTCTTGCCTGCCACTGAGATCGTAAGCAGCAAGGAGTTCTTTGATTTTGAATCAAAATACATTGCTGGTATGACGGAGGAAATCACTCCTGGCAGAATGAATACTGAAGAAGTGGAACGTGTAGGTCGAATCGCAACGCAGGTTTATGAGAAACTGAATTGCAAAGGTGCGGTCCGAATCGATTATTTCTTGCACAAGGAAACTGCCCAATTCTATTTTATCGAGATCAATACCGTCCCCGGCCAGACGGAAACCAGTTTGATTTCTCAGCAAGTGAAGGCAATTGGCAAAGACGTGAAGGAGTTTTACACCGAGCTAATTGAGGAAATGTTTTCTTAAATCTAAAATTAGAAGTGCGAAGTCTGAAAGCCCTTTTTCAGACTTCGCACTTTAGCTTTCTGATTTTGACTTTAGCTTTCAAAATCGGATTATATAGCTGAATAGCGGCTGATCGATCCTATTCTCTTCGAAATAAACAGGTGCATCCGATCTTCCAAAATTGTAACTATCAACTGCCTCTCGGGCCAGATTTCGGGCATTTCGCTTAAATACTCCAGAAAGAATCCCAAAGGCAGCATTTGTAATTACTAGAGGCCAAATTAGATTGCTCCCTGTTGTAGACTGCTGTTGAGGGCTAAGTACATATACAAAGGTTCCTACCGTGGTAGCCAAACCTCCAATTGCGAACACTGAATTGAGTTTGCCTTGATTCATACTTCGTTGGTAGAGATCTTGAGTTTCGGGATCTACCGAAGCCATCAGTTGTTGAATTTCCAATTTGGACAGGACTTTGGAGCCTTCTATAAAATCGATTTTTTGGGTCAAAAAATTATCTCGAATATTCAGTTGGAGATAGGGGGTCTCTTGGCAAAAAGCAGCATTTGAAAAGAATACCATAAGGAGAATTATTCCGATTTTTTTCATTTTCAAAAGTTAAAGACTAAGCCAAATTTTGCCGGGGATACTTGAAGGCTAACTTGATTAAGATCCGACCTATCTTTCAAGTAGTTATATTCGCTAATTCCTGTTTCTACACGTTTCTTTCCTTTTCCTCTAATAGCTCCACCGATAATCCCTGTCCCCATTCCTATTCCGGAGATCAAAAGATAGGTATTAACATCCTCTTGCGTTCCGTTTGAGTTGAGATAATCAATCAACCCAGCGACTCCCACTCCTGTTGCCAGGATCAAAATTCCACTTCCGATTCGCATCTGCTTATGCCCTTCCATGAAGTTTTTCTGGCTAGACTCGAAGTTAGCCATCAATCGCGCTACCTCCGGTGCCTTGGCTTCCTGACCATCGATCTTGAAGCGATTGTTATTGAAAATATTTTCTTTAAGAGTGACTGTGCCTTGAGCTTTTAGCTCATTTAGCATCCCGAAAAACAAAAGTAGATAAAAGATCTTCCGCATATTACCGTATTAATTAATTCAAAATACGAAATTTATCTTCTTAGGTTAGTTTTCAAAAAAAGAAAAAGACACTAGTCAAAAATCAACCCCAAATTAAAAGAGGCTACTAAACTAACTTCTCTCTTCTGAGCTTGAGCTTGAGCTTAAAATTCGCACTTCTTTTTCCTGGTGAATTCTTTACGAACTTTGCGGTTGAATCCCTTTTCCATAAAAAAAGCCTCCCGAAATTCGAGAGGCTACTATTTTTAGATTCCAAATGCCGATTTGATTCGATCAACATAATCAAGTTTTTCCCAAGTGAAGAGCTCCACATCCAAAACAATCTCATCTCGATAAGGTGAATAAAACGTCTTCCTCACCACTTCATTTACTCTTCCCATATGCCCATACGCGGCTGTCTCTTCATAGATCGGATTGCGCAATTTCAATCGTTGCTCAATTGCATAAGGACGCATATCGAAGAGCTCTTCAATCTTCTTAGCGATCTCTCCATCGTGAAGGTCTACTTTGGCAGTGCCGTACGTATTAATGTAAATACCCATTGGCTTTGCAACTCCGATTGCATAGGAAACCTGAACAAGGACTTCATCCGCAAGACCCGCTGCTACCATATTTTTTGCAATATGACGTGTGGCATAAGCTGCTGAGCGATCCACTTTAGATGGATCTTTTCCTGAAAAAGCTCCACCACCGTGTGCCCCTTTACCACCGTAGGTATCCACGATAATCTTTCTTCCAGTCAAACCAGTATCGCCATGCGGTCCTCCGATCACGAACTTTCCAGTTGGGTTGATGTGGTAATTGATATCCTCTGTGAAAAGCTTCTGAAGATCCGGCTTTAGCTGAGCTTTTACTCTTGGAATCAGAATCGAAATGATATCCGATTTGATCTTAGCGAGCATGGTCGCTTCTTCGTCAAAATCATCGTGTTGGGTAGAAACCACAATTGCTTCGATTCGCTGCGGCACATTGTCATCGCTGTATTCAATGGTTACTTGTGCTTTGGAATCTGGTCTGAGGTAAGTAATTTCTTTATTTTCTCTGCGCATTGCTGCCAGCTCCTTAAGGATCATATGCGAAAGATCCAGCGCAAGCGGCATAAAGTTTTCTGTTTCGTTTGTAGCATAGCCAAACATCATTCCCTGATCTCCAGCTCCCTGCTCTTCCGGGTTTGCACGATCCACACCTTGATTGATATCTGAAGATTGCTCATGAATCGCAGAAAGCACTCCACAAGAATTGCCTTCGAACATGTATTCACTTTTGGTGTATCCAATACGGTTGATCACGTCACGGGCAATTTTCTGAACATCAAGGTAAATATCTGACTTTACCTCACCTGCCAAGAATACTTGACCTGTGGTAACCAACGTTTCGCAAGCCACTTTGGAATTAGGATCAAAAGCTAAAAAGTTATCAATCAGCGCGTCAGAGATTTGATCTGCGATTTTATCTGGATGCCCCTCAGAAACGGACTCTGAAGTAAATAAATATGCCATAAACTGAAATTAGAAATGCTGTTTTTTAAGAAAGCCCAAAAATACGGGAACTAGGGGAAATAAAAAATTAGATATGTGAAGTCAGGGTTTTACCTCGTCTAATTCAATCATTTGAATTAAAAATTACCCCACATGAAAACCCAATATTCATGGTCTACTCGAGCATGGTTTAGCAAAAAAAAGAGAGTCTCTTGCGGAGACTCTCTTTTGATTGAACCTTTATTGATTTAATTAAAAGCCAGAAACATTTAATCTTCCACCAGTAACAGTCTTTCCCGCCAAAGACGGGGTTGGCGTAGCGGAATTCAAAAGTGCGGCTTTAATCTGAGCCGCAGTAGCATTAGGATTAAGGGAAGCATAAAGTGCCGCAGCTCCAGATACATGTGGAGTCGCCATAGACGTTCCATTGTAACTCGCATAACCTGAACCTATTGTAGCTCTTTTACCCTTACCGCTTGCCACCGGTACGCTTGACCAAATCCCAGATCCTGGGGCTCCGATGTCTACAGTAGTTGCTCCATACTGAGAGAAGCTTGATAATGCACCGCTACTAGTAATAGAAGCTACTGCAATCACATTCGGACTATCGTAATTTGATGGATAGCTCGCTGAGGCATCATTATTCGTCCCTGAGTTACCAGCGGCAGCAATAAATAAAATCCCTGCAACATTAGCTCGATCGACTGCATCTTTCAAAGCTTGAGAATATCCTCCTCCACCCCAGCTATTGTTTGTTGCTACGATGTTGATTCCTTGGCTTTGCTTTAGATCTGTGAAGTAATCCACTGCCTTTATTGCATTTGAAGTTGTACCTCCTTGGCTTCCTAAGAATTTTGCGCCCATTAGTTTCACATTCCAAACTACTCCAGCTACTCCCTTTCCATTTCCTCCTACGCCACCAATTGTTCCAGCCACATGGGTCCCGTGGTCATCTCCAGTCCCGTCAAATAAACTGCTGTTGTTGCCAGCAAAATCCCATCCATAGACATCATCTACCAGTCCATTCCCATCATCATCTACACCATTTTCAGCGATTTCGCCAGGGTTGACGCCTGCATTTGCGGCTAAGTCCTCATGCTCGTACATATAGCCTTCGTCAATTATACCGACATAGACGGTTGCATTTCCAGTTTTATTATTAGCCCAAGCAGTTGCTGCTTGGCTACCAAATTGATTCCCCCCAGCAGACATTCCCCAAAGTGAATTGTTTGTAAAGTAAGGGTCATTGGAAGTTGCAAAATGGTGATAGATCCAGTTTGGCTCTGCATACTCCACTTCAGGCATTGATTTCAATTTTTCGATTGCCGCCATAGTACCTAATTTTGAATCTACCAGAATCAAGTCTCCAGTTTTTCCGCCTTTTCTGGCATTCGCAAGTTGCATCGCTCCGGTCTTAATCTCCTCTACGATAGTACCCTCCACAGAAGCCAAAATATCATCCGATATTCTAGATTTAGTAGTCACCGTTTTCAGCTTAATTAACAGCTGACCCGGTACAAAATTTTGCTGTAGTGCAGATGTGGTCTTTTCAGATAAAACCGGATCATTTTCTATGATCTCAGCACAAGACACTGCCAATCCCAGGAGTGCTGGGAATACCAAAAGGTGTTTGTAGTTTTTCATAAATATATTGGTTGATTATATTTTGAATTTATACTTTTTACTGAATAAAATTTCAATTTTTCCCACTTTCAGCAAATAAAATTTACTTCCTTTTATAGACTGCTATTTCAAGTACAACCCATTGTATTTCTTTTTTTTTAAAAACCATAGTATCGAAAAACCCCAATTATCTATTTAATAGGTTATTTATTGGTTTTTATATCCCATAAATGGAATTTTATGTGACTTTCTTCTTTATTTTATTAAATTCTAAAACCAAATATTATTTGGTTTCTTGGATTATTTCATTCCGGAAAAATCTTTTATAGTTCAACTTTATTTTGCACATTTTTTACAGAAAAAACATTCCTTTTGCTTGGTAAAGCTGACTATACTAACTTAAAACACTGATGATCTTTATTCAACCGCTATGAGTCACTCCACTTTACTGTCAATTGCATTAGTTTGCATCCTTGCTTTTTCCTGTAAAAATCCTCAAAACTCCACTCCTCAAAATGAAAAAACAGCAGCCGAATACTCGGATCTGTTGGCACTTTTTAAGGAATGGAGAACCTTCGAAAACCCTCCTTTGCTCGATGGAGCTCCCGATTACCGAAAAGCGACTTTTGAAAAACGTCTCCCTGAATTTAAGCGTCTTCAAGGGCATCTCATGGAAATGGATACTGCCGGTTGGAGCATTGCCGAGCTAGTGGACTATCGAATAGTCTGGGCAGAAATGAATGGTTATGATTTCAACCATCGCATCCTCAAACCTTGGGAGCGGGATCCAGCCTATTATACTTCAATCTGGATGGAGCGAAGTGATGTCCCGGCGCATGAAGGCCCTACCCATCATGGGATTTTGGAGCTTTGGCAATACACCTTTCCTTTGACTGCTGAAAGGCGAACCAAATTTATAAAAGAGCTCCAGTCCATCCCCGCTCTCCATAAACAAGCCGAATCAAATCTAAGTGGCAATGCCAAAGAACTCTGGGCGGCTGGCATTCCTAGCATCGCTCAGCAAATCTCAGATCTTCAGAATATGCTTATTCTACCGGGAATTGCTGAAGATGCTGAATTGGTCAACTTGATTACGGATGCAAAAAACTCCACTGCAGAATTTGTGGCTTGGCTGGAAAAAGAAGCTCCTTCGAAGACGGGAGAATCAGGTATTGGAAAGGAAAACTATACCTGGTATCTCCAAAACGTACATTTAGTCCCTTTGACTTGGGAAGATGAAGTGATGATTTTGAAGCGGGAATTGGCTCGTGCATGGGCTTCTCTAAAATTGGAGGAGCACCGAAATCGGAATTTACCTCCACTTCCCGAAGCGAATTCTCCAGAAGACTTTGCTAAACTGAGTGAAGAGGGTGTAAATAGCTTAATGAGTTTTCTCCGTGAAAAGGAAATAGTCACCGTGAAAGACTATTTCGAACCTGCCTTGCTCGTTCATATGGGCACATTTATCCCAAAAGAAAAGCGAAACTTCTTTACCATTGGGATGCATATAGACCCTCGCCCTTTGTACTCGCATTTTTATCACTGGTTTGAATTGGCAAGAATGGATAATGAGCCTCATTCGAGCGAGATTCGCAGGGAACCATTGCTTTATAATATCTGGGACTCTCGAAATGAAGGCACGGCCACAGCAGTGGAAGAAATCTTCATGGATGCGGGATTGTACGAAGATTCGCCGAGATCCAGAGAAATCGTTTACATCATGATTGCACAGCGAGCAGCTAGAGGTTTGGGTTCGCTCTATGCACAAGCCAATGAAATGACCATGGTTGAAGCTGGAGGAATCCATTCAGATTATACGCCAAGAGGCTGGATGAAGACGGAGAAAGAGTTGCTCTTATTTGAACAACATCTTTATATGAGACAACCTGGATATGGAAGCAGCTACATCACGGGGAAGTATTTGCTCGAAAATGCAATGGCTGACTATGCTCGGATTCAAGAGGAAAAAGGCAATGAATTTAAACTGAAAGACTTCTTTGATCAATTGAACAGCATCGGTAGTATCCCGATTTCTTTAGGACATTGGGAGATGACTGGTGTAGATCAGCAGGGGAAATAAATAATATCTCTGGAAAAATTATCTCAGAAAGAATTTCTATTCTTTCTCACCGCAGTGGTGTTAAAAACTAAGAGAATAGCGAAACAGGAATTTGGGTTTTGTTCTACTTATTTTCCTTTCTTAAGGTAAAATATAATAGGCCTGCTGAGGCAAAGTAAGCAAGCCCTTCTGGGGTTTTGGTGGTTTCAAAAATACTCAGATCACGAAAAGTATGGGATTCATCAGTGAAAAGTAAAACATACCATCCATTGGCAAAAGCACTAGAATCATTAACCATAGTAATCCTAAACCAAATTTTTTAATTTCTATTTTAGGTTTGAAATTTCATAAAATCAGTTAGGTTTCGGGGTTTCCTTGCCTTGTTTTTTTAATCGAATAAATTCAGCCACAAACACTCCAATAAATGTACAAAAGATCAATACAATGGCTTTTTCCCAGTAAAATTCATTCCAGAAAGCAGCTTCCTTCCTTCCAAAAACTCGTACATCTAGAAAGAAGACTATTCCTAGTATCAGGAGATATGTGATGGGAAATTTCCAAATAAGACTCTTCGAGAAAACTTTCATGGTTTTTAATTTAAAAGGATTTTTATGGTTTCGATGAGTGCAATTCAACCCTCATAGAAATACACATAAGGAATAATCAGGACAGCATTATAGACTCCATGAAATAGCACAGCGGTTCGGATTCCGTGATTTAATCGAATAAAGCTCAGAATTAATCCCACGAAAAACTGTATTCCAACCAAGAACGGAATCCAGTAAAAATGAGCAGCAAAATTGAAATTTGAATAATTACCTAGATGAACTAATCCAAAGAATACCGCAGAGCTATAAACCACAAACTTCAGATCTGGAATTTCATTATTTGATATCCGAACCAATAGATAGATCAGGTAGGCAACAAAACCCAATGCCAAATACCATTGCTCGCTAATCAGGAAAACGGAAAGCCCAATTCCCCACCAAATTGAAGATTTTTTTAAATTCAAATGAAGTCGAAAAATAGGCTCCTCCAAAATTGGCGCAAGAAAAACTCCCAAAACAGCAACTAGCCATTTATTGTCTTTCATCAAATCCTCTAGAATCGAGTCAAACTGGTCCAAGCCTGCCAGATCCATCAGTAACGCACTAGGAATAATGAAAATCAAAGCACCAAATAGTAAAAGGATAAAATCCTTGGGGCTTATTTGAGTATATGAAATCGCCTGTTTGGGATCCTTTAGGAAGGATAGGAAATCTTGAAAAATAGGTAGCATCATTTTAAACTAATTAAGCTTTCAATAAAACTATTTGGCTCTATATGAATTTTAGTGGGTGATGGTTAAACTAAGATTACGATATTTTATTTTTGGTGTTATGAATAGCACTCAGATTTTCGAAATGGCGTTGGGTTTAGCCAAGCCTTGGTATG
>Ga0136655_1000385_pt1:15000-19736 | contig 19736 bp, 22 predicted proteins | sample CPBDNA_2_FD_94863 | JGI IMG/M metagenome (GOLD analysis project Ga0136655, IMG submission 94863) | Freshwater to marine salinity gradient microbial communities from Chesapeake Bay, USA - CPBay_Spr_15_0.8_DNA (version 2) | ecosystem: Environmental > Aquatic > Marine > Coastal | place... | reverse complement strand
TTTTTAAATTATAGTGACGAAGTCATTGAACCACTTTGGTCATTTGATCAATATTTTGAATTTATACTTGTTCTTTTTTATAGTACTGGTCTAGCTTTTCAAATTCCTATAGTACAAATTTTGCTAGGTCTATTAAATTTTGTATCAGCTCAACAAATGTTAAATGCATGGAGGTATGTGATACTTATATCAACAATTATTGGAGCAGTATTAACTCCTTCTACCGATCCTCTTACACAATTATTACTTTCTTTTGCAATATTATTACTTTATTTTTCAGGCGTAGGTATCTTGTTTTTAATAAAAAATTAATTTATATATATACTTAAAAAGTATTTAATTCATGGCAACTAACAAGTTTTTTAAAAGTCTTTTATTTACTTTAACGATTGCTATAAGTTTATTTGGCTTTTGTATAGATAATTCTTTTGCATATCCTGTATTTGCTCAACAAGGTTATTCAAACCCACGTGCAGCAAATGGTAAATTAGCTTGTGCAAATTGTCACTTAAATCAAAAAGCTATTGAAATTGAAGCACCTCAAGGTGTTCTTCCTAATTCTGTGTTTGAAATTGAAATAAAAGTACCATACGATACAACAAAACAACAAATTGGAGCAGATGGGAAACCGGCTGATTTGAATGTTGGGGGAATTCTTATTTTACCTAAAGGCTTTAAATTAGCTTCTAAAAGCCAAATTTCGCCGGAAGTTAAAGCAAAAAATAAAGGGGTTTTTATCTCACCTTATAGTACAGAATTTGATAATATTTTAATTGTTGGCCCAATTGCTGGAAAAACACACCAAGAACTTATATTTCCTGTTGTTGCACCTGATCCTGAAAACAATCCAGATGTTAAGTATTTAACATATCCATTCTACGCTGGTGGCAATCGCGGTCGTGGGCAAGTTTATCCAACTGGGGAAAAAAGTAACATAAATAGTTTTGGCGCTCAACAATCCGGTCAAATTACAGAAATTGGAACTAATGAAAAAGGGGAATCTAAAATCACAATTGTGAATTCAGAGGGCGTTCCAGTATCACAAACTATTTCATCAGGTTTAAAATTAATCGTGAAACAAGGCGATATAGTAAAACAAGATCAGCCGTTAAATATTGATCCAAATGTTGGCGGTTTTGGCCAAGAAGAATCAGAAATTGTACTACAAAGTTCATCAAGAATTTTAGGCTATTTAGTTTTCTGTTTCTGTTTATTATTAACACAAGTTCTTTTAGTTCTTAAGAAAAAACAATATGAGAAAGTTCAATCTGCTGAACTTAATTTCTAATAAACTTTAGGAATGACAATTATATTTATGTCATTCCTAAAATTTAAAATATTAAATATTTTTATCCGTACTCCAAGCATACAGTTTTAATCGTTTAATCTTCTATTTCAAATATTTCTTTAAATACTTTAGATACTTTGTCACCTGAATCGATTGACTCTAATGGGTCTTTTCGTAATCTATGGCGTAAACATAAAGTAATAATTTTTTCAATATCTTCAATCGTTACCTTTTCTCTTCCATGATATGCAGCATGTGCTTTTGCAGCACGATTTGTTACAATATCACCACGTAGCCCATCTACATCTAATTGACTACAAACTTCAGAAATTTTAACTCGTAATTCATAATCAATTTGAACATTTGGTAGTCGTTGTTGGGCATCAATTATTCGATCACGTAATTCCTGCTGTTGAGTTTCATAATTTTCGATCCATACCATTGGTGTCTGATCGAATGATGTTCTTTCTTCAACGACTTTTACACGTAGTATAGGGTCCTTAACTGTACGAATCTCAGCATGCATGCCAAATCGATCTAATAATTGAGGCCGTAATTCACCTTCTTCAGGATTACCTGATCCAACTAAAACAAAACGTGCAGGATGACGGATAGAAATTCCTTCACGCTCAACAGTATTCCAGCCAGAAGCTGCGGAATCTAATAAAATATCAACTAAATGATCATCGAGTAAATTAACTTCATCAACATAGAGTAATCCTCTATTAGCTTTCGCTAATAATCCAGGTTCAAAAGCTTTTACCCCTTCTGTTAATGCCTTTTCGATGTCAATTGTTCCACAAACACGATCTTCGGTTGCTCCTAATGGTAAATCTACCATTGGTATTTTAATAAGTTCTGTTTCTAATGAGTAACCATTTTGGATGGCTGTTTTTACTTCATTGCTCATTAAATCCAAATCTGATTTATGAGAATTAAAAGGGTCACTTTTCACTACTTCAATCTCTGGAAGTAAATCAGCAATTGCTCTAATAGTTGTGGATTTCCCAGTACCACGGTCCCCCATAATCATGACCCCACCAATTTTTGGATCAATAACATTCAACTGTAGGGCTAATTTCATTTCTTCTTGACCCACAATTGCAGTGAAAGGAAAAACGGGTGAAGAGAATTTTTTTAAATCTTGTTTTACCATAAATTACCAATTAAATCTATAAATATTTGATCACGGTTTAAATTATTGATAAAGAGTTGCACCTAATCGAATTGCTAGAACACTCGCTAATAAGGCACACATTAATGCTATATATACTTGAAAATCAGTAATCATAATATTTTTATTATATAATTATTTAGAATAAATGGATTCTAAAGAGTTAAGTAATCCCTTTTCCTTCTTCTAATGAAATTCGCTCCTCTCTACTCACCTGTGATAATCCATTTACTATTAATTTCCCAACCATGTCATCATTTCCAGATGAAATTGAAACAACTTGTTTAATCGATTCAATTTTTTCTATCAGAATAAGATTATAATTACAGTGTAGTTCTTATACAGTACGTAAGCAATATACGCCAACATGACTGATCTTCTCCTTCAATTGATTAATTTTCTTATACATTATAATTTAAAATTATTATTTTTATTTCATTTTTATATTTTTTACCAACTAGATTTTGTAACCCCTGGTAATAAACAATTATGAGCCATTTCACGTAATACATGTCGTGATACACCAAAGTCTCTGTAAAAACCTCTAGGACGCCCGGTCTTCCAACAACGGTTTCGTATTCGAATTTTAGAACTATTTTTTGGTAATTGTTGAAGAGCCCAATGATATTCTAATTTCGTATTAAAATCAGTTGTATTTTTATATTTTGTCGCTAATATTTCTCGTTTTGATTGATATTTTTTATTGAGCTTGATTCGTTTTTTCTCTCTCTCAATCATACTTTTTTTTGCCATAAGCTTTTAAAATTTTTTAAATATAATGTAAATTAGAATTCGTATAAATATAAAAAGGTAACGCTCTCCTTTATATATTTTAGATAAATTGTATATTTATACTGTCTAGATAGCAATATCTAAAGTTTTTAATATTTAAATAAGATAGAGATTTATATTTTAATAAATTTTCGTTATATCAATAAACTTACTAATAGTATTATGTATTTATCTATTAAATTAGTTATATAAAAACTTTTAAAATTATTAAGGAACCCAATTTAGGCTAAAAACATATGATTCTTTTATTAAGTTTAATAAAAGAATCATATGTTTAATATTTATTTTTACGCAGTTTTATATTTTGAAATATATTTTATATTTTTATTTGGTAAAATTGTATAAGTAGCTAATAATTCACGAAATTCGTTACCTTCCATTGTTTCTAAATCTAATAACCGTTCAACGGTTAAATCAATTATTACTCGATTATCTCGAATTATTTGAAGAGCTTTCTGTTCACAATAGTTTATAATTTTACACACTTCATCATCAATTCTATCCGCCATACTTTCTGGATATTCAGAATTTTGATTCATTGTCCCCCCTAAAAATACTTGACCATTAGATTCATCTTCAAGTGCAATTGGTCCAATATTTGACATTCCAAATCGTGTAACCATCTGTCGCGCTAAATTCGTAACTTGTTGTAAATCACTGCTTGCGCCCGTTGTTACTTCGGGATCACCAAAAATAACTTGTTCAGCTGCTCGGCCTCCTAATGTGCCTATAATACGTGCTAATAATGCTGAACGAGAAATTAAACTTTGATCTTCGTCAGGTGTAAACCAAGTTAAACCTTTTGCCGTCCCACGTGGTGTAATCGTAATTTTTTCTACTTCATCATGTGATTGTAAAACTGTGCCAGTAATTGCATGCCCAACTTCATGGTATGCTATTAATTTTTTATTTTTGCTATCTTCCATTGGAGTACCTGCAATACCACCAATAATTCTATCAATAGCTTGATTCACTTCATTTTTTGAAATTGTCGATTTTTTATATCTAGTAGCTAAAATTGCAGCTTCATTTAGTAGATTAGCTAAATCCGCCCCTGAAAATCCCGGAGTTCGATTTGCTAATTGGACTAACGAAACATCTTCATTTAAAGGTTTATTTTTTGCATGAACTTTTAATATACTTATTCGCCCTAATCGATCTGGCAAATTAACTGTCACTTGACGATCAAATCTTCCAGGACGTAATAAAGCTGCATCTAAAATATCGACACGATTTGTAGCACCAACTACAATTACGCCTTTATTTTCTTTAAACCCATCCATCTCAGTTAATAATTGGTTTAGTGTCTGTTCACGTTCATCATTACCGCCACCAACACCTGCTCCCCGTTCTCGACCTACCGCATCAATTTCATCGATAAAAACAATACAAGGTGCATTCTCTGAAGCTTTTTTAAATAAATCTCTTACTCTAGCCGCCCCAATACCAATAAACATTTCAACAAATTCAGAGCCCGCTACA
>Ga0136655_1000385_pt1:5000-10000 | contig 19736 bp, 22 predicted proteins | sample CPBDNA_2_FD_94863 | JGI IMG/M metagenome (GOLD analysis project Ga0136655, IMG submission 94863) | Freshwater to marine salinity gradient microbial communities from Chesapeake Bay, USA - CPBay_Spr_15_0.8_DNA (version 2) | ecosystem: Environmental > Aquatic > Marine > Coastal | place... | reverse complement strand
AAGATGACTACTATATTAGGTATTCATTTATGTTTATTAGGTTTAGGAGCATTATTACTAGTAGCCAAAGCTATGTATTTAGGTGGTATTTATGACACATGGGCACCAGGTGGTGGTGATGTGCGTTATATTACAACTCCAACATTAAATCCAATTGTAATTTTTGGCTATGTTTTCCGTTCACCATTTGGTGGTGATGGATGGATAGTTTCAGTTAATAATATGGAAGATCTTGTTGGTGGTCATATTTGGGTTGGTGTTTTATGTATTGTGGGTGGAGTATGGCACATTTTTACAAAACCATTCTCTTGGGCTCGTCGTGCATTTGTATGGTCAGGTGAAGCATATTTATCATATAGTTTAGCCGCAATTTCATTAATGGGATTTACTGCAGCTTTATATGCTTGGTATAATAATACAGCTTATCCAAGTGAATTATATGGTCCCACTGGTCCTGAAGCATCACAATCTCAAGCATTTACATTCTTAGTTCGTGACCAACGTTTAGGTGCAAACGTTTCATCTGCGCAAGGTCCTACTGGGTTAGGTAAATACTTAATGCGTTCACCAAGTGGAGAAATTATCTTTGGTGGTGAAACAATGCGTTTTTGGGATTTACGTGCACCTTGGGTAGAACCATTACGTGGTCCAAATGGATTAGATATTAATAAAATTAAAAATGATATTCAACCGTGGCAAGAACGTCGTGCAGCTGAATATATGACGCATGCACCATTAGGGTCATTAAACTCTGTTGGTGGGGTAGTAACAGAAATTAACTCTGTTAATTATGTATCACCACGTTCATGGTTATGTTGCTCACATTTCTTCTTAGGTTTCTTCTTTTTAGTTGGTCATTGGTGGCATTCTGGTCGTGCCCGTGCAGCAGCCGCTGGATTTGAAAAAGGTATTAACCGTGCTAATGAACCTGTGTTATCAATGCGTCCAATTGATTAATATTTAATTTGTCCTTATAACAAACAAAAAGTTTATTTAAATTTAAATAAACTTTTTGTTTCTTTTTAATTGGGTTACCTGGGACTCGAACCCAGAACAAATCGGTTAAAAGCCGAGTACTCTACCATTGAGTTAGCAACCCTAATTTAATAATAACATGAAAGGTTGAAAATCTTAAGGATTATTAAAAATAATAATGTATATCCTTAATTAATTTTTTTTATTATTTTTTTTGCGTCGTATAAAGTAAATATATTATTTAAAATAATATATTTACTTTAAGAATTTTAAACTAGAATTATATTTAGCATTATAGGTTATTTTGTTATTTAAAATTTCAATAAAAATTTATAAATTAAGGATTTTTAAAATGGTTAATTGGCAAGTTATAGGTCAGCTAGTATCAACAGGTGCTATTATGTTATTAGGGCCAGCTATTATTATATTACTAGCCTTAAAAAAAGGGAATCTTTAAGAGTTAATCGATTATTCATTTAAATCATCAATATAAAAAATTTCAAGGAATATTTATGATAACTGCTCTAACAGCTTTATTCGTATTAGTCTCATTTGCCTTAGTTGTAACTGTTCCAGTAGCACTAGCTACTCCAGGTGAATGGGAAAACTCAAAAGATCAATTTAATAAAGTTTTTCAACTTTGGGTTGGTCTTGTTGTTGCCATCGCTACTGCAGATGGAATTTCATCAGCAATTTAGTTAATATGGAAATTATAGTTTGAACTATAATTTCTATATATATATATATATATTAAAGGTTGACAAATTAAACCTAATAAAGTATAAATTATGTTGTAAGATTCAATTATTTTGATTTTGGTGCGGGCATAGCTCAGTGGTAGAGCGCAACCTTGCCAAGGTTGATGTCGCGCGTTCGAATCGCGTTGCCCGCTCTTTAAAAATTAAAATAAACTAATTTATGCCCCCATCGTCTAGAGGCCTAGGACAGCTCCCTTTCACGGAGCAGACAGGGATTCGAATTCCCTTGGGGGTACTTCCAATTTTTAAAATAATAAATTAAATACTATTTAATTCAGAATAAAATAATTTCAGAAGATCAGTATTCGTGTTATATATATATATATATTTATATTATAAAAAGATTTAATTTATGTTAAAATTCATTTGGTTAATAATAAGTATAATTTTGATTACACTTATTTTTTTACGTACACCACAAAACCAAGGACTTGCAAGTTTTTCAACAAAAAGCAATTTACTAGGCTCCCCAAGCTCTGCAGAACAGGTTTTAAACAGTTTGACTATTACTTTAATGTTAGTCTATTTCTTGTTTGCTCTATTTTTTAATCTGATAAATTAAACTAGATTGTTAATAATACTACTGTCAATTATAAAAATATAGTGTAATTGGTAGTTTTTTCAATATTGTCTCTTTTATATTTAAATATAATAATGTAGAATTATATTAGAGACAAGCGCGGAGTAGAGCAGTCTGGTAGCTCGTTGGGCTCATAACCCGAAGGTCAATGGTTCAAATCCATTCTCCGCTAAAAAGGTTGAAGAATTTAATTCAATTTATAATGAAAAAAATATATATATATAGTATAATATATATTAGGATAATAGTTACTTAATGAGGTTTTGCATATGATCTTAAATTTAAAAACGCCATTTCCTACCTTTGGTGGAAGTACAGGGGGATGGTTGCGTGCAGCTGAAGTAGAAGAAAAATATGCCATTACTTGGACAAGTTCAAAAGAGCAAATTTTTGAAATGCCAACTGGTGGATCTGCTATTATGCGTAGTGGAGAAAATTTACTTTATTTAGCTCGTAAAGAACAATGTTTATCACTTATGACCCAATTTCGAACATTCAAAATAAGTGATTATAAAATTTATCGAATTTTCCCAAGTGGAGAAGTCCAATATTTACATCCAAAGGACGGAGTTTTTCCTGAAAAAGTAAATCCAGGACGTGTTGCTGTAAATAGCAGAGGGTTTTCTATTGGAAAAAATCCAAATCCTGCATCAATTAAGTTTAGTGGTAGTACAACATATGAGTAATTAACTCAATAAAAAACCCTATAAGCTATAAAAAGGATAATTTATAGGGTTTTTTTATAAAATTTTTATAAGTTCCCGAATATGAACAATAAATTCATTTGAAAAATTTTAATGGATAAAATTATTTCATACTATTAATTTTTGGCGAGATGGCAGAGTTGGTCGATTGCGTCTGATTTGAAATCAGATGAATCTTTGCGGATTCCGTGGGTTCGAATCCCACTCTCGCCTTTATAAATATAAAGATTTTTCTGTGCTTAACTGTGTTGAAATATTTTATGATAATTTTTATGGGAAAAGTATACGATTGGTTTGAAGAACGTTTAGAAGTACAAGCAATTGCAGATGATATTTCGAGTAAGTATGTACCACCCCATGTAAATATTTTCTATTGCTTTGGGGGCATTGTCTTTACATGCTTTTTAGTTCAAGTTGCGACTGGGTTTGCTATGACATTTTATTACCGACCAAGTGTTGTTGATGCATTTGCATCTGTTGAATATATTATGACAAGTGTAAATTTTGGGTGGCTTATTCGTTCTATTCATCGTTGGTCAGCAAGTATGATGGTTATGATGTTAGTGCTACATGTTTTCCGAGTATATTTAACAGGTGGGTTTAAAAAACCACGCGAATTAACATGGGTAACAGGAGTAATTTTAGCTGTTGTAACTGTTTCTTTTGGTGTGACTGGATATTCATTACCGTGGGATCAGGTAGGTTTTTGGGCTTGTAAAATTGTAACGGGTGTTCCTGCAGCTGTACCCATTGTTGGACCACCATTAGTTTTAGTTTTACGTGGTGGTGAAAGTGTAGGTCAAAGTACTCTTACTCGATTCTATAGTGCCCATACTTTTGTTTTACCGTTAGCTGCTGCAGTTTTAATGTTAACGCATTTCTTAATGATTCGTAAACAAGGTATTTCAGGACCTCTTTAATCTGAATTATGAAACTTAAATTAAATTTTTTTGAGAAGGAATAACTATGTCAATAATTAAGAAACCAGATTTAACAGATCCAAAATTAAGAGCAAAACTCGCTAAAGGAATGGGTCATAATTATTATGGAGAACCTGCTTGGCCGAATGATTTATTATATCTTTTCCCAGTTTGTATTTTAGGAACATTTGCATGTTGTATTGGGTTGGCAGTAATGGCTCCGACTCAAATGGGTGAACCAGCAGATCCATTTAATACTCCATTAGAAATTTTACCGGAATGGTATTTTTTCCCAACTTTCAATTTATTACGTGTTTTACCAAATAAATTATTAGGAGTTTTAGCCATGGCTGCAGTTCCAGCTGGACTAATTACTGTACCATTTATTGAAAATGTAAATAAATTCCAAAACCCATTTCGTCGTCCAATTGCAAGTGTAGTGTTTATTGTAGGATTTATCTTTGCTGTTTGGTTTGGGATAGGAGCATGTTTACCAATTGATAAAGCTGTATCTTTAGGATATTGGTAATCCGCTAAATAATATAAAAGATTTCTTTTTATATTATTTTTTTGGTAGAAAATTTTTTTCTACCAATTTCTTTTTTATATTTTAAATTTTTTTCAAAAAGTCTTGACATATTTATCATTTATTCTATAAAATTATTTTTGCATCATATAATGCAATATTAAAAACTTAAAATTAATATTAATTAATATTAATTTTATTAATATAATATTTTATACTTATAAAATATGTTAATAAACAATTTATACTTTTGGTTCAATAGTATTTTCTTTTTATCAATTACTATTGACCAAGAAATAGAATTTAATTTCTTTTTCGGTAAAGAAGGAATTTTAAATATTTTTGGTGACCCATATTTATCTCAGATCCTAACTCCAATTTCTTTTGAAACTTTTAAATTAGTAATTAATTCTCTTTGGGAGCACTATCAACATGGGTTAGGATTTGTTGATATTGAAAATATTGCCATTTTTATCTTAGTTGTCAGATTTATTTTTCTTTCTAAAAAATATAATATTAAGACGGGGTTTTTTATAA
>Ga0136655_1000383_pt1 | contig 19763 bp, 9 predicted proteins | sample CPBDNA_2_FD_94863 | JGI IMG/M metagenome (GOLD analysis project Ga0136655, IMG submission 94863) | Freshwater to marine salinity gradient microbial communities from Chesapeake Bay, USA - CPBay_Spr_15_0.8_DNA (version 2) | ecosystem: Environmental > Aquatic > Marine > Coastal | place: USA... | reverse complement strand
TTTTCCCTTTTAATAGCGTATACGCTGTTATCGTCGCTTGTTTTTAGTCTCGTGTAACTGGCAGCATTTTTACCGCCGTTCAAAGCAGGATTGTTCACTTTAAGAGCTCCTAATTTTTTCATTAGTTCCCAGGTCTTTCCTTTGGTCTTAGGAATCGTATCTTTTTCAAAAAACTTTAAGCGATAATCCATATCGTATTCCTGACCAGAATAAATCAATGGCATTCCTGGAATCATATAAGAGAATGCTAATAGGGTTTCTGCTGTTGCGCCCATTCGTTCCTTCACCGAACCATTCCACGAGTTTTCATCATGGTTGGTAATGAAATTCATAAGAATATCATCTTTCTCATAGTTCTTAGCATTGCGATCCATATAAGCATCCCATTTTTCAACAGAAGTTTTTCCTTGAGCCAACTCATTCATGATGTGATGTCCTTCCCAATTGTACCCCATATCAAATGCTTCTTTAAAAAGATCTTTCTTTTCACTTTCGGCCAACATAAATAGGGGCTTTTGATCTTGTAACTGTGCGTTAGCGAAGTTCCAAAACTCTGTAGGCACTTCATGAGCTACATCGCATCTAAACCCATCCACTTGGTATTCTGTGACCCAAAAAGACATGGCATAGGTCATGGCGTCCCATAAATCGCGATTTTCGTAATTAAGGTCGGCAGTATCGGTCCAGTCGGTTCCCGCTGGATGCATCATCTCACCATTTTCATCTTTGGTATAGAAGTCCGGATATTCTTTAATCCATACATGATCCCATCCGGTGTGATTGGCCACCCAATCCAAGATCACATACATCCCATTATCATGAGCTGTTGCTACTAATCTTGTAAAATCTGCTGATGTTCCTAAGTCTGGATTGATTTTCTTATAGTCTGCAACGGCATAGTAACTGCCTAAATATTTTTCTCGCTCTTTAGGATCCTTGATATCTTCAACGAGCAGATCTCCTTCTGCCTTTCTATTCTTTTCTGAAATAGGGAAAATGGGCATCAACCAGATCACCTTTACTCCTAATTCTTTAAGCTGTGGAATATCTTTAGTAAACTCATTAAAGGTTCCTTCTGGAGAATACTGCCTGATATTTGCCTCATAAATAATAGCGTTTTCTAGATCTTGATCCTGAATAGGACTGTACTCTTCTGTAATCGCTACGTCAACTACTTCCTTTTCTTCATTCTTACAAGCAAAAACAGCTGTTAAGACAAGTAATCCTAAAATGTATTTTTTCATTCTTCTATTTTTAATTTGGTCTTTAGTTCCATCTCCTCTATACGTCAGATTCAAATGTACTCGTTAATTAATTTGGCGTGTTGCTTTTTTTGTTTTTGAACTGTAGAATCATAAAATTGCCTGGTTTTATCTGCAGGTATTTATCAGTTTCTATGGCGTTTATGGCGGTTCCGCTTTCGCGAAAGCGTGCATCATTTCCAGCTATATTCATACTAATGGCATTTTCATTAAATAAAACGGTGGTTTCTTCTCCAAAATAGCTGCGTTTGATCACTAGCAGCCCATTATTTTCTGCCATCACTTGTGTAGTCCCATAAAGTAAAGACATAGAATTGCGTCTCAAATGCACCAACTCTTGCACCAGTTGTCTCAAGTTCTTCTCCCGATCTGAAAGTCCGTTAAACTTCATCATCTTGCGATTATCAGGGTCGTTTGCTCCTATGGAACCGTACTCGTCTCCATAGTAAATAACCGGCACCCCGGGCATGGTCATATTAAAAGCTTGCAACATTCCCAATCGATCAAAAGCGGTAGAATCGCTCATCACTATGTCACGAGTCCAGCCGGCTTTTTTAGCATCTTCATCAAACGTTACATCACCACTCGCATAGCTGATAAACCTCGCTCGGTCCTGATTTCCAGAAATATTTCCCATTAAATGATGGTGGCCGTAATATTCCAATCCTTTTTGAAGGGTCTCCGTAAGATTCACATAATTCCCGTCTTTTGTAGCAAATGCACTCACCGCAGCATCGTACTGATTGAAGTCAAATTGGGCATCTAACATTCCTGTGCTTACATAGCCTCGTATCAAATCGTACGAACCGTAGGTTTCCCCTATTTGATAAATAGGCCGGTCGGTATTGTTACGTACTTTTTGAGTAAGTGTTCTCCAATAGGTTTCAGGAACGTGTTTGGTCGCATCATGACGGAAACCGTCTAATTTGTATTCAGTTACCCAATATAAAGCCGAGTCGGTCATTTTTTCTACGACTTCTGGTTGAGAGAAGTCTAGGGTAGGCATAAACGTATCAAACCAAGTCGTCAATCTATGGTCGTCCCAACGCTCGGTGTTTAAGCTTCCGTCTTCAAGATATAAATTAGTCGCCCATTCTGGGTGTTCTTTATATAAAGGATGTTCTTCATGCACGTGATTTGCCACATAATCTAGAATGACATTCATATCGCGTTGGTGCGCTTCTTCAATGATTTCTTTCAGGAGTTGTTCATCTCCAAACCTGTAATCAATCTTGGTATTAGAAATAGGCCAGTAGCCGTGATAACCGCTAAACTTGGTGCGTGGCTCTGGCCACAATCCATAAGCGCCTTCTGGATTTTGAGTAATAGGGGATAACCAAACCGTATTGATTCCCAGGTCTTCAAAATAACCGTCTTTGATCTTTGCCAAAACACCCGCAAGATCACCACCCATATAGTTGGCTTTGGGCAAAATATCTGGATCTGGCACTGGCTTTGTATTGGCTTTATCTGCGTCTAGGAAACGATCTACCATCATAAAATAAAGTACTTGCGCATGAAAATCATTACGAGCTAATTGAGTAGGGTCTTCTACTACTTGTGCATTTTGAACTGGAATCAATAAGTCGTTGGTACGTCCATTGGCATCGCTGGCATACACACGTACCAATTGTGTTTTTGAAATGCGCTTGGAGAAATCTTTTTTAGGCAATTGGACCGTATAGGTGTTTTCGTTAGTGGTTTTTACCGCTTCTATAAGCTGGTTTTCATAAAGTACAACCAACTGATCTAGTGGCGCAGAAGCTTGAAAAGTAAACGCTTGATCTAAGATTTCCCCATAAAAAAGCTGTGCAGGATCTGCCAGGCGACTGTTGTCTAACAACCGATTAAAACCACCCATACCATTACTAATGACACCAGGTTCATTTCCTGTTAGTGTCTCTTCCTTTCCATCTTCTAAAAAAAGATATTGAAACTTGCCTTGTGGGACAGTGGCTTTGTAAACCAATTGTTCTCCGTTATCCTGTAATTCTTTACTGGCCCAATTGGTAAACTCTCCTTTGATACGGACATTCTTAAAATTCCCATCATAAGGGATTTCAATAAGCTTAGTGTTGCTTTTAAAGACGGGAATATCGTTCCTGATCCCTTCTGTCCATAAAGTGATATAGGAAATAAACGGGGCGTCTTCTTGCAATTCAAACGTATACAGGCTGTCTACCTGAATGGACTCCCGCTCTGTGATCCCGTCACCTACACTAACACTATCCACCTTTCTTGTTCCTAAATAATCGGCATATAGAACAGCGGTGTTTCCTTGAGAAGATTCGTATATAGGAGTTGTCATCACCTCGATCACACTAGCTTTTGTATCAGCAGTGTTTTCTTCTTTTGTTCCACAGCTTAAGAGAAGTAAAGCTGCAAATAGGACTATTAATTTTTTCATTTAATAATTTATTTCTTGGTTGTAATTAAGCTCAACAGTTTTGAAAACCTTTTAGGCTAAGCCATATCATTTCTAGAAGCTATAGTCTATGACCATGCTTGTTTTACCGGCAACTTTTAAATCACCTGTCAGTTTTACCGTTTTATCAGTCAGGATATTGGTTCCTTCTTTTGCGGTATCAATTCCTTCTTGGAATCTAGTAAGGTCTAAAGTTACTTCTTCTGTATTATTATTGATGATCACCATTACACTATCTACTCCATTTTCTCTAAAGTAGACATAACAATTGTTCTCCGGCACGTATTGAAGCAATTTTCCATGGTGAATCACCTCTTTATTTTTTCGGTAATTCAAAAGTTTCTTTGTGAATTCTTGAAAGGATTTTTGCTCTAGAGTTGGATTTTTAAAAGCATTCACCTCATCATCGTTCCATCCCCCAGGAAAATCTCTTCTGATGTCACCATCGCCGTCGGTATCTCGGTTGCCCCCCATTCCTATTTCGTCACCATAATACAATTGCGGAATTCCTCTAGTGGTCAATACTAAAGTCATGGCCAGTTGGTATTTGGCTAAGTCCCCTTGGTATAATCCGCTGCCATTGATTCGGTTGGTATCGTGGTTTCCTGCAAAAACTAAAATATTGTCACTATTTGGATATAAGAAATCATTGACAAAATTCTCATAGACTTTTATCATTCCTTTATCCCATTGCTGATCGTTTTCGTTAAACGCACTTGTGATCGCATCGTGTAACGTAAAATCCATCACACTAGGTAAATGCGTATTGTACTCCTGAATGGCAGCAATTTTAGAATCTTTTTGCCAGTAAGCAATTTGCGCTTGATCGTGCAACCAGGTTTCCCCTACAATGTTAAAGTTAGGATACTCCTCCATGATGGCTTTGGTCCATTTTGCAATGCCTTCTTTCTCATTATAAGAATAGGTATCTACTCGCAATCCGTCCAATCCCGCATATTCTATCCACCAGATCGTATTTTGAATCAAATAATTCAAAACCGTCGGGTCACTTTGATTGATATCTGGCATGCTGCTTACAAACCAGCCTTTCTCTGCATAAATTGCATCTCTTTTACTCACATGAGGATCCATTTGTGTAGTCTGTCGGTACGATGAGTTGGCATATCCTGCAACTGGAAAATCCTTTCCTTTATTATCGTCAAATTGATGTATCCAAGTGGGCATAGGTAAATCTTGCATCATCCAGTGGGTAGCACCCCAATGGTTGGTCACATAATCCATGATCAATTTCATGTCTCTTTTATGCAATTCGTCACCCAGTTGTTTGTAATCGGCGTTGGTACCATATCGTGGATCGATGCGATACAAATCGCTCTGCGCATAGGTATGGTAGGAATAACGCTCGTCATTATCTTCTAACAAGGGCGTACTCCAGATGGCAGTTGCTCCTAAATCATCTATATAATCCAGATGATCTATCATTCCTTGAATATCGCCTCCATGACGCCCGCCTTTCAGGTCTCGGTTTGCCTTCTCAGACATTTGATCAACACTGTCATTAGATGGGTCGCCGTTTGCAAATCGGTCGGGCATGATTAAATAAATCGCATCGCTAGAATCAAACCCTTTTCTTGAGCTGCTTTCTGGCTCCCGTTTTAAAATATCATAAGAAATGGGAATCACATCGCCTTCTTCACAGTCCCCATTACACAGTTCGATCTGATAGGTATTAGGCTCCAGATCCATATCAAAAGTAACCAACAGATAATTTGGACTCTCGGTTTTTCTAACGTGGAGAACGCTCAAGTCGCTACGTACCTGGTCGTATTTAGAGATGTTCTCTCCATAAAACAGGACTTCTACTTCGTTGTGTTGCATTCCACTCCACCAGAATCGAGGTTCTATGTGTTCTAGAGGTCCTTCTAGCTCGGTAATTTGTGCAGTTACCGCTTTCGCGAAAGCGAAATAAAAAACAACACTTAAAAGAAAAACCAGTTTATTCATGGTTTAGGCATTTACTAATTGAGGCTCCAAAGTGATGTGTTCACCATTGAGAATGATCTCTTGAGCATGCTTTCCTTCTAAACTTACTTTAGTTCCAGCAGAAGTTACCTGCACTTCTATAATCTGATGTCTAAAATTGATTTTAAAACTAAAACCCGTCCATTGCTGAGGAAGTTTGGTCGTGAAACTAGGCTTGTCATCAATAATTTGAAGGCCTCCAAAACCTTCTACAATGCTCATCCATGTTCCTGCCATACTGGTAATATGACAACCCTCTTCCACTTCTTTATTATAGTCATCCAGATCGAGACGAGAAGTTCTTAAATAGAACTGATACGCTTGATCCATACGGTCTAACTTTGCTGCTTGTATACTGTGAACACAAGGAGAAAGCGAGCTTTCATGAACGGTTAAAGGTTCATAAAAGTCAAAGTGTTTGGACAGTTGTTCTTTGGTAAAATGATCTTCAAAAAAGTAAAAGCATTGCAACACATCAGCCTGTTTGATGTAACAACTTCTCAAAATACGGTCCCAAGACCATTTCTGGTTGATAGGTCTGTGTTCTTTAGAAAGCTCGTTTACTGGAATGATTTCTTTATCCAAAAATCCGTCTTGTTGCAAGTAGACTCCTAACTCTTCATCAAAAGGCATGTACATATTTTCTGCCACCTCTAGCCATTCAATGGTCTCTCGATCTGTAAGCTTAGTTTTAGCCATGATGCGATCGTAATCAGCTGGGTAATATTTTTTTACTTTATGAATATGTTCTACGGCATACTCGATACACCATTTTGCTAAGTAATTGGTATACCAGTTATTGTTGACATTATTTTCATACTCATTAGGCCCAGTAACACCTAGAATCATGTACTTCTTAGCTGGTTGTGAATAAGTAGCACGTTGGTGCCAAAATTTTGCAATAGCAATCATCACCTCCAATCCCATTTCTGGAACGTACCTGTAATCTCCTGTATACCTGATGTAATTGTAAATAGCAAAAACCATTGCCCCGTTGCGGTGTATTTCTTCAAAGGTAATTTCCCACTCATTGTGAGATTCTTCGCCATTCATAGTCACCATTGGATATAGAGCAGCTCCAGAAGAAAACCCTAATTTCTTAGCATTTTCAACGGCCTTGTCTAGCTGCTCATATCTATATCTCAATAAATTACGTGCTACCTGTTGATCTTTGGTAGCCATGTAGAAAGGAATACAATAAGCCTCTGTATCCCAATAGGTAGAACCTCCATATTTCTCTCCAGTAAATCCTTTAGGACCTATGTTAAGACGAGAATCCTTACCTGAATAAGTTTGATTCAATTGGAAGATATTAAAACGAATCCCTTGCTGCGCTTTGAGATCACCGTCTATACTGATATCTGCCATGGCCCAGATGTGAGTCCATGAATCTGCCTGCAATTTAAGCAAACTTTCATAACCTAATGCAGTCGCTTTATGTAAAACAGCCTTTGCAGCGTTAAATAGGTCCGAATGTTCATGATTTAAACTAGAAACATAGCCGGCATACTTAATAAGAGTAACGCTTTCGCCTTGAGCAATATCACAAACAGCTTTATGCCTAATCAGGGTATCATTCTGGTCAAAATGCTCAGCATATTGTAGGTGTTCGCCATTTTTAATCAACTCCGATTGCATGAAGGTCGCTACGTAGAAGTTGGTTTTATTGGTTCGACTGCGCACCAGGCCTTGATGACCCTCAGAAAGCAGTTCTTCTACTTCCCAAAACTGATCATCCCAGTTGGTATCTTCATTGGTAATTCCTGCATCGATATAGGGTTGAAAAGAAATTCTTAAATCTCCTTTTACAGCTGTCACTTGATAGTTCATTACGGCAAGCTCATCTATTTCTAGACTCATCAATCTGCGCGCAACTACTTGAATGGCCTTATCATCAGAAAAATGAGCGACAAAAGAACGCTCGTACCAGCCTTCTTTCATATTCAGTTCCCGACGGAAATCGCTCACTGCTTGAACTGTAGCCAGGTCCAACTCTTCTCCATCTACAAACACATCTATTCCTATAAAGTTAGGTGCATTTAACACTTTGGAAAAATATTCTGGATAGCCATTTTTCCACCATCCTACTCTGGTTTTGTCTGGATAATAAACGCCTGCTAGGTAACTCCCTTGAAAAGAAGCTCCTGAATATTTTTCTTCAAAATTTGCTCGTTGCCCCATGGCACCGTTACCTATAGAAAAAAGGCTTTCGCTAGACTTTACTTGAGAAGGATTCCAGCCCTCTTCAATTATAGACCAAGCGTTGGGTATGATATATTCTTGATTCATTTTTTACGACTTAATAATAGGTTGATATAATCTTGAGGCATCTCTGTAAAGTTGGTAAACACCTCATCTGCCTCATGAAGTATGTTCTCTTCTCCCAACCCAATGGAAATCATTCCAGCTCTATTGGCAGCCTGTATTCCTGCAACACTGTCTTCAAAAACAATACTGTCTTGAGGCGTATAATTTAGTTGCTGGCAAGCCTTAAGGAATACTTCTGGATCTGGTTTGGCTTTAGTCACGTCAGTTCCATCTATAATGACTTCAAAGAGGTCTCGTATGCCTAGCTTTTGTAAAATAGGTCGCGCATTTTTACTGGCACTACCTAAAGCTATAGGTTGATCTTGCTTTTTTAAGTTTAAAAGAAAGTCATGCACTCCTGGCATAATATCTTTAGTGCTCAGACTTTTTATAAGGTCCAGATACTCTTCGTTCTTTTGATCCATTTTTTGTTGAAAAACTTCTGGAGAGATTGCTATATCTCCCCATTCTAAGATTTTCTTAAGCGAATTCACCCTAGAAACTCCTTTCAGTTGTTCGTTTTCATCTTCTGTAAAATTGATGTTTAATGATGCCGCTAATCGCTTCCAAGCTATAAAATGAAACTTTGCTGTATCCACGATAACGCCATCTAAATCAAATATGAATGCTTTTTTACTCATTTATTCGTTTGTAATGGCAGGCTGATAGGTAATCGCCTTTTTATTTGTAATTAGTAAATTAGAGAATGCGGCAATAATTAAAAATAGCCCAGCGATAGTCATGGCGTGAATGGATTCTTCTCCAATTAAATGATGCAATAAAACCACTCCTCCTATCGCAGCTATAATTTGTGGGATCACAATAAACATATTGAAAACCCCCATCATCAATCCCATTTTAGAGGATGGAACAGCGCTGGATAGCATCGCATACGGCATGGATAAAATACTCCCCCAAGCAATACCGATGAGTCCGAATGATATGTAGAGGTTGTCTGGCGCCCCTGGACTGTAAACCATATACAAGAAACCAAGGCCCCCGGCAAGCAAACTTCCCATATGAATATATTTTCTATTGATGGACTTGTATGCCGTATAGAAGGTGAGAAGTAGTGCAAAAATCATGGAGGTTAATCCATAGATACCCATTTTAGAACCTACGTCATCACTAGCTTCATTGTAAGCTTTATCTAAGCTTTTGTATGCTGCTTTTGAAGCATCACTTAAAAATATGATTTCATTTTCTGAAGACCTAACCGCAACTTCTTCTCCATCCTCATTAGTTGTTAATTGGGCAAACTCCATCACATCGGGTTTAGGGGCGTTATAGATATGGCTGGTTAATGCTGGGTTTGCCAGTGTCCACATCGCAAAGAATGCAAACCAAGAGAAAAATTGAACCACTCCCAATTTTTTCATGATCAAAGGCATTAAGGCATAGGTGCCTAATATGGTACCTACCATTCCTTTTTTCTCTTCTGGCACTCCTGCATCATCAAATGCAGCCATTTCATTAGGAGTGTATTCTTTTGTAGTAAAAATAGTGATGAGGATAGAAGTAATAAAAACAAAAGCCCCCACCCCAAAAGCTACTTTAACAGAGTCAGGAACCACTCCAGGAGCCGCTTCATTTGAAATTTCTAAGGTATTGTTGACCCATTGAGGCAAATTACTGGCTACCCATGTCCCGACACCTATGATTAAGGTTTGTACTACAAATCCGTAGCTGCGTTGGGATTCTGGTAATTTATCCGCTACAAGTGCTCGGAACGGCTCCATGGAGATGTTAATAGAAGCATCTAACACGAGTAGTAAGCCCGCCGCCATCCATACTTCGGAAGAATAGGGCATAAACAGTAAGGCAATAGAACTCAAAATGGCCCCTATAAGGAAAAAAGGACGACGACGTCCCAATCTTTTGTGCCAAGTATTATCGCTGAGGTACCCTATAATCGGTTGGACTATAAGGCCAGCAAGAGGTGCTGCGATCCATAACAATGGAATCTCAGATTCTTCTGCTCCTAATGTTTCAAAAATACGTGACATGGTAGAGCCTTGAAGGGCAAAACCAAACTGAATACCGAGAAATCCAAAACTCATGTTCCAAATATCCCAGAAACCTAACTTAGGTTTTTGCATATCGCTATTGATTTAATGACGATAAGCCTTATGACTTATCAAAACTTATAACGTGTGTGAAGAAGATAAGTTTTGATGGATCAGGATGGTAACTTTAAAAAATCCCTCCAATTCTTCGACAAAGATATAACTTTTAACCGAGGTGTAAAATTACTAATTTAAGGTGTAGATTCTCTTTCTATAAGTGTAGTTTTTACGATAACGGTTTCGTAAATTTCATTATCGTGATTTTTGGACTCCAGCTTTTCAATAAGTATTGCAGCAGCAACGCCTCCCATTTCTTCCCCATTTTGACCAATGGTAGTTAAAGTAGGACTTGCAAATTTAGAAAGTATCCCATCTGTAAATGCAACAATAGCGACATCCTCTGGTATTTTTTTACCTGCCTTTTGCAAGGCTTTACTCGCCATAACTGCAAATAGCTCATTCACTGCTACTATGGCATCAAAATTATTGTTTACTACAAAGTTTTCGATATCCTTTTCACAACTATCAATATCTTCTATTTTAAGAAATTGACGGTCTTCTACTTCAAAACCCCGTTGTTGCAATGCTTGCTTAAAGCCTTGAGAACGCAACCTACCTACATTAACATAATCTACCGTACTTATGATTCCTAGGCGTTTCCTGCCCTTTCTCAATAGGAACTCCGTCGCTTCATGGCCAGCGGCAACATCGTCAATAATCACCTTATCACAAGATATATCATTAGACACACGATCAAACATGACAACAGGCATTCCTTGATTCGTTACCTCTCTTAAATGATGAAAGTCCTGTTTTTCCATAGTCTCTTTTGATAAACTCATAATAAAACCGTCTATACTTCCATTTGCAAGCATATCCATGTTCACCACTTCTTTATCAAAACTCTCCCCAGACAAAGTAATAATTACCTGATAGCCCTTTTCATTTGCTACGCGTTCCACTCCCGAAATAACTGTCGCAAAAAAATGATGAACTATTTCGGGAATAATGATTCCTATCTTTTTTGTCTTCTGATTTTTAAGACTTAGCGCAATGCTATTAGGCTTGTAATTGAACTCCCTTGCGTACTCTTTGATCTTGTCACGAGTTTCCATACTTATTTCATGAGAATCTCTCAAAGCCTTTGAAACAGTTGATATAGAAACTTTTAGGTCCTTTGCTATTTTCTTGAGTGTTATCTTTTGAGCCATTATAACCGGGTTATGAATAATTAAAAGTATCGCTTTTGCGAAAGTGAAGATAGTATAAAAAAATACGATCTTTTACCGAAAACGTTTTCGTAGAATGTCATAAAAAAAAGGTTTTGTTAACCTTAACTTTACATAATTTAGCTGCCGTGTGTGAAGAAGATGACACTAACAATTAATTAAATCAAAAAAATGAATCAAAAATTAAAAGTAATTTTACTGTTATTTTTATTACCCTTTTTTGCATTTGCTCAAAGTGTAATTACTGGAACAGTATTCGAATCTAACGGACTTCCAGCTTTGGGCGCTACTGTTTCAGTAAAAGGAACATCTAACGGCACATCGACAGATTTTGATGGAAAATACAAGCTAGACAATGTTCCGAGTGATGCCATTATTGTATTCTCGTTTATAGGGTATACCACGCAGGAAATAGCTTTTACTGGACAGAGTTCAATTGATATCACGTTAAAAGAAAATCTTTCTGAACTAGACGCTATCGTCCTTATAGGATATGGTAGCACTAAAAAAGAAAATGTAACCGCCGCACAAACAACTGTAAAAGCCGATGAGTTCAACAAAGGGGCTATAGTCTCTCCAGGTCAACTACTGGCGGGTAAAGTGGCAGGTGTGCAAGTTACTGATGCTTCCGGTCGCCCTGGCGACGGACCAGTTATTAGAGTGCGCCCTGGATCTACTTTAGGTGGAAACCAAGACGCTCTATATGTAGTAGATGGAGTGCCATTAGATCAACGTAATGCTAGCCTTAATACAATCAACCCAGCCGATATCGAGTCGTTCACTATTCTTAAAGACGCAAGTGCTACCGCTATATATGGTAACAGGGCTTCTAATGGTGTCGTCCTGATCACTACCAAAAAAGCAACTTTAAATAGTGATCTTAAATTAGGATACGATGTTCAATTTGCTGTTAACCAAGTTCAAAACTACGCTGATGTGTTAAGTGCGGAAGAATTTAGACAATTGGTAATAGATCAAGGTAGGGATACATCAGTGTTAGGTACTGCCAACACTGATTGGCAAAACGAGATTTACCAAAATGGTACTAGAGCCATACATAACTTTACTGCCGAAAAAGGTTATGAGACGACTTCTATACGCGCATCACTTGGTTATACCAACGAACACGGTACTTTATTAAAATCCGGTTATGAAAGAGCTACCTTAGGACTTAACATAAGACAAGATTTCTTAAAGGGTGATTTAAAATTAAACTTTACCTCTCAAATGTCTCAAGAAGAAATTAGAAATGCCGATGGTGGTGCTATAGGCGCAGCGGTAGTTTTTGATCCTACACAATCTATTTTCAATACAACTGGAGCCTTTGGCGGTTATTTTGAATACACCAACACTACAGGACCAGAACCTAATGCACCTCGCAATCCATTAGGATTATTGAATAGTTTAGATTCTCAATTAGATAATGCTCAAGCCAGATTAAATCTTAATGCTGCTTACAACATCAGAAAAATTCCTGGTTTGAAATTTACAGGTAATGCAGGTATCGACTATAACGAATTTGACAGTTACTCCATTAGAGACTTCAACTCTGGTGCTGGAGCTCGAGGAAACAACAGGAGTTTTAGTGAAGGGTTTAGAAGAAACCAATTGATCGATGGACGTATTGATTATAAGAGATCTTTAGAGTCTCTAGCTACCGATATGGAGGTAACCTTAGGTGGAAGTTATCAAGATTTTGTTCGTCAAACCACTGGACGTTCTACCGTAAACAACAGCTTACAAGAAAACCCAGTAGGCATAGACGAATCTACCTTAGTAACCGCATTTGCAAGAGCATCATTTGATATTAAGGATTTATTTGTTTTATCAGCTAGTGCTTCCCGTAACGGTAGTTCTAGGTTTTCTGAAGAGAACAGATGGGCTGATTTCTATGGAGCTAGCGGAGCGATAAAATTAACCAATACTACTATTGTTCAAAATAGTGGTTTTCTATCACAATTAAAGATTCGCGGTGGATTTGGTCAGACAGGACAACAGGATATCCCTGTATCTTTTGCATTTTTATCCGTTTTTACGCCAGGACAACCTCAGGCAGCGGTGCAATTTGGAGATCAATTTGTAACTACGATACGCCCAGAAGGAGCTATTGATTTGAAATGGGAAACTACTGATCAATGGAATGCCGGTATCGACTTAGGTTTCTTTGACGATCGTATTACTGGTAGCGTAGATGGTTTTTATAGAGAAACAAGTGACCTGTTGCTCTTTGGCCCACTTCCAGCAGGTGGATTAGAAAATGGGAGCTTTCAGAATGCTGGCTCTACCTCAAGTAGAGGTATCGAGTCGAGTATTTCCATAAAAATGATTCAGTCTGAAAACATCAACTGGACCCTATCGGCAAATGCCACGGTACAAGAAATAGAAATTACCGATCTTGCTGGAGCTCAAAATGCTCCTGTACAGGTAGGAGGAATTTCTGGTGGCGTTGGAAACACAATTCAAGAATGGTCTGTGGGATTTGACCCTACTACCTTCCACGTTTTCCGTCAAGTGTACGACCAAGATGGAAATCCTTTAGATGGTGTTTTTGTAGACACTAATGGTGATAATATTATCAACGATGCGGACCGAGTTCGGTACAAAAAAGCAAATCATGATGTATATTTTGGATTCACTTCTAATTTCAATTATAAAAATCTAGATTTAAGTTTTACCCTTAGAGGTGCAGCCGGTGGGTACAACTACAACAACGTCGCTTCTAATGCGGCTAACTACGGTAGTATGTTCCCAACAAACACGCAGAATCCTATTTATATCAATTCTCCTGTAGATATTTTAGATACCAACTTCTCTCAACAAAGGTTGTTCTCTGACTATTATATTCAGAAAGCTGATTTTATCAAATTGGACAACATTTCGTTAGGTTATAATTTCCCTGGAGACAAAATAGACATAAGAGCTTCTGTAACAGGAACTAACCTTATAACTATTACCGATTACGACGGAGTGGACCCTGAAGTATTCGGTGGGGTGGACAACAATCTTTTCCCTCGTAACCGAGGACTAATCTTTGGATTAGGGTTTAAATTTTAAAAAAGCAATACTATGAAAATATACAAATCAATTATCTTTTTATTTCTTGGGATGCTTGTATTTACTGCGTGTGAAGATGCACTTACAGTAGAGCCAAGAGATAACCGGGTCACAGAAGCAGAGTTATTTCAAGATCCTGCCACTTATCGTGGTATCATTGCCAAAGCTTATGCTGGTCTTGCCGTTGGCGGCCAATCTGGTGGTGACGGTGATGCCGATATTTCAGGAATCGATGGTGGTTTCTCCAACTATCTCAGATTATACTGGAACATGCAAGAACTGACTACAGATGAAGCGATTATCGCTTGGAATGATGGTACCATCAAGGACTTACATGGTCATGTATGGACAGATGGTAATGAATTTATCAATGCCATGTTCTCAAGAGTAAATTATCAAATCGCCGTTTGTAATGAGTTTTTAGCTTTAAGTACCGATGCAAAACTAAATGAATACAATATCCCAGCCGATATCAGAGCAGATGTTGTAAAGTATCGCGCTGAGGCAAGATTTCTTAGAGCTTATTCCTACTATCATGGAATGGATCTTTTTGGAAAATTACCGTTTAGAGATGTGAATTATGATCCTGCGGTATTACCAGAAGTGAAAAATCGTGCTGAACTATTTGAATTTATCGAATTAGAATTGCTCGATATAGAAGATGATATGGTAGACGCTCGTATGAATGAATATGGTCGAGCAGACAAAGCGGCGTTATGGATGCTTTTATCAAAAATTTACTTAAATGCTGAAGTTTATACTGGAACAGAAAGAAACACAGACGCCATTACCCAATTGAACAAGGTAATCTCGGCTGGATATAGCATTCCTACAGTACCTTATGCGTACAGTTTTCAAGCTGACAACAATCGCAATGGTGCCGAGAGCGAATTTATCTGGACCATCAATTATGACGGCTTAAACACACAAACTTTTGGTGGTACTACTTATTTAACTCATGCACCAGTAGGTGGGAACATGGATCCAACAGAATTTGGTATCAATGGTGGATGGGGAGGTATTAGAACTACACCAGAATTTGTTGAATTATTCCCGGGAGAAGAGAACTCTGCTGACACTAGAGAAACCTTCTTTACTGATGATCAAACAAAAGAAATTGATGACGTAGGACAATTTAAAGATGGCTTTGCTATTCAGAAATTTAAAAACGTCAACGTAGATGGAACTGCTGGTGTGGATCAAGTAGGTGATTTTGTGGATATAGACTTCCCTGTATTTCGTTTATCTGATGCTTACTTAATGTATGCTGAAGCGGTATTGAGAGGTGGATCTGGTGGAGATCTCAACACTGCTGAAACCTACATCAATAGCATAAGAGAAAGAGCTTATGGAAACACTAGTGGTAATGTCAACGCTGGACAAATAGACTTAGACTTTATACTAGATGAAAGAGGTCGTGAATTACACTGGGAATCACATAGACGTCAAGACTTAGTGCGTTTCGGTCAGTTCACTACTTCTAAAGTATGGGCTTGGAAAGGAAATGTACGAAATGGTACCACAACGGCTGCTTACAGAAACGTCTTACCTATTCCAGCACAAGAATTAAATCAAAATCCTAATCTACAACCACAAAACACTGGTTACTAATCTTATAAATCAAACACAAATGAAAAAGTTTTCAATATTAATACTTTCGTTTTTAGCTATCGCAGCAGTTACCTCTTGTGATGATACCGATAGCGAAGAGTTTTCGTTAGACACGAATAGCTCTGGAGAAATTATTTTATCTCCTGAAGTAAACACCTTTGAGGTGACAGAGACAAATGGTGCAGATCTTGCCGAAAGATTTTCATGGAACAGAATCACTTTTGAAACTCCTGTTCAAATTGATTATCAGTTAGAAATGGATCTTGAATCAGGGGACTTCAGTGCACCGGCCATATTAGGCGCTAACAACAGTACCAATGCCGCAGTTACATTTAATGCTTTAAATGATGCCGCCCTTGGTTTAGGTGCGGAACCAGGTACGGCTAGTAATTTTAAATTAAGAGTAAAAGCCACTACGGCGTCTACAGCTGTAAATCCAGTATTTTCTAATGAAATCACCGCTGTCATTACTCCGTTTGAAGCTTACCCTTTCAAACCATTATACTTAGTAGGCGCTGCAACAGAGCCGGGATGGAATAACGGTGATGGAAATGGACAAACTAACCCAGCTCTTTATGTAGATATCAATGATGTGAACAAGCATTATTACACAGGTTACTTCAATGCTGATGCATTTAAAATTCTTTCTAACCTAGGAATGTGGCAACCGCAGTACGGAGAAAGAAATGGTGCTGTAGGTGTCAATGATGGTGCTGGAAATGACCCTAACGTTTTTTCTGCTCCTACAGTTGGATATTACGACTTCGCTATAGATGTAACAGGAGTAACTAATACTTCAGAAGGTTCTTCAAGCTTTAGCATGGTTCCAAACACAGCTGCTGCCACGGCACCCACTTACTCGAGCATGGCGATTATAGGTGCCGCTACTCCTAATGGATGGAATGATCCAGATACGGACCTTACTCAGTCTACTTTTGACCCTCACAAATGGGTAGGTCGTGATATTGTATTAGTAGCTGGTGAAATGAAGATCAGAGCAGACGACGATTGGACAAATAGCTGGGGTGATGCCACATCTCCTTACGCCGGACAGGGCAACAATAATAACGATCCAAACATTACGGTAAAGGCTGGAACCTACGATATATTCTTCAATGATTTAGACGGAAGTTTCTTGCTTATTCCGCAAGAATAATTTTATAATTTACTTAATAAAAGGGCTGTTCGCAGCCCTTTTTTTGCTCAAAACTCAAGCTATGAGAAACTTTACTTTATGTTTGATGGCGTTTGTATGTTTCGCTTTCGCGAAAGCGCAAGTAACAACAACACCATCCACACCAACTCCAACAGATCAAGTAACTCTAACTTTTGACGCTACAGGAACAGGTTTGGAAAATGCGACAGGTACCCTTTATGCCTACACTGGAGTGAATATTAATGGAACTAGGTGGCAGAATATAGTCAACAGTAGTTTTAACGATAACACCACTGCTCCTCAATTTGTGAATACGGTTGGTAACATTTATCAACTGACGCTAGGAACAAGTATTAATCAGTTTTATAACGTGGCTCCAGGGGATGTAGTTTCTGAAATTTGCTTGGTTATCAGAAATGCCATGGCAACTGTTCAAACTAGTCCAGACATTTTTTTAGATGTTTTCTTACCTGGATTGAACACCGTAATAACATCACCTCAAGATGGAGACATCTTTAACTTGAATCAAAACATTACTATTTCAGGTGACTGCTCACAAAACACAGCTCTGGACCTCAGTGTAAATAATTCTAGTATAGCAACTACTACAGCTATGACTATTAATGGTTCTTATACCTTTACTACGGCTGGTTCTTATGACATCACCATAACAGCAACTAACGGAACTGATACGTCAAGTGATACCGTAAACGTGTTTGTACCTGGTGCAACTCAAAATCTGCCCCGTCCGATAGGACTAAAAAATGGAGTCAATGAGAATGCCGACGGTAGCGTTACTTTCCTTCTTGCCGCTCCTCTCAAAAATGATGTGTCTTTAATTGGAAGTTTTACCAACTGGAATCTGGACACCAATTACCAAATGAATAAAGACGGAGATTATTTTTGGATCACTGTTCCTGCTACTGAATTCTCAGCAAATACCGAGTTTATGTATCAATATCTTGTAGACTTTGATATCAAAATAGCCGATCCTTATAGCCAATTGATCTTAGATCCAGGAAGCGATCCCTTTATTCCTACAGGTAATTATCCTAACCTACCTGTGTATCCGTTAAATGAAACTACAGGTGATGTTACCCTATATACCTACCAGAAAACGCCTTACAACTGGACCACAACTAACTTTACGAGACCAGATAAAGAAAATCTAGTGGTCTATGAATTACTCGTAAGAGATTTCTCAGAGCAAGACAGCTATCAGCAGGTAATCGACCGTATGGATTACTTAGAAACTTTGGGAATCAATGCGCTTCAATTAATGCCTATCAACGAATTTGAAGGTAGCGACAGTTGGGGTTATAATCCTAAACTTCATGGCGCTATTGACAAAGCCTACGGTACTCCGGAAAAATTTAAAGAACTGATAGATTTATGCCACTCCAAAGGTATTGCAGTTATTATTGATGTGGTCTATAATCACGCCTTCAGTCAAAGTCCTCTGTGTCAAATGTGGTGGGATCAAGCTAACTTTAGACCAGCAAGTAACAACCCTTATATGAATGTTACTGCACGTCATGATTTTAACGTAGGCTATGACATGAATCATGAGAGTTCCTTTACTCGTGACTATGTCAAACAAACCTTGCAATTTTTAATTGATGAATACCGAGTGGATGGATTCAGGTTTGATCTTTCTAAAGGATTTACTCAAAACAATACGTTAGGAAATATTGGGGCCTGGAATGCGTTTGATGCCTCTAGAGTCGCTATATTAAATGATTACCGCAATACCATATGGAACGCCAACAGCACAGATATTTACATGATTCTAGAACACCTTGGAGATGATAGTGAAGAAAAAGCGCTTGCCGACGCTGGCTTTATGCTTTGGGGAAAAATGACAGACCAATACAATGAAAACGCTATGGGCTACAGCGGTAATACGAATATCTTTCGATCTTATTACAACTCCCGTAACTTTAATAATCAACACTTAGTTGCTTATGCAGAAAGTCATGACGAGCAAAGGTTGATGTATAAGAACCTCCAATTCGGTAATAACTCCAACCCTTCTCATAATGTGAGAACATTGCCAGTAGCTTTAGACAGACAAGAAGCGATTGCTGCAATGTTGTATAGCATTCCTGGCCCTAAAATGTTATGGCAGTTTGGAGAACTAGGTTATGAGTTAGATATTAATTTAAATGGCCGTACAGGCCGTAAACCTATTCCGTGGACTTTGGGTTATGATACCGATACCGACCGCATGGATTTATATCATGTAACGGCTACCATGATCAATTTTAAAACTTTATATCCAGATACCTTTAACAGCACCAATAACTTCCTTGATGTAAGTGGACTCATAAAAAGAATCAATCTTAACGGCTCTCAATTTGATGCGGTTGTTGTAGCTAACTTTGCGGTTACTGCTCAAAATGTCAATCCTAATTTCTCACAAACAGGAACCTGGTACGATTATTTTAATAACAACACCGCCATCAACGTTACTAACCCAACGGCCTTGATAAATTTACAACCTGGAGAATATAAATTATACACGACTCAGCAATTACAAGACCCCTTAAGTAACGATGAGGTACTTCTCTCCTCTTCTTTAATTAAGTTATTTCCTAATCCAGTAACCGATGCGTTTAAGCTATCTGAAGAAGTAGAACGCCTACGTATTTACAATGTATCCGGTCAACT
>Ga0136655_1000381_pt1 | contig 19809 bp, 8 predicted proteins | sample CPBDNA_2_FD_94863 | JGI IMG/M metagenome (GOLD analysis project Ga0136655, IMG submission 94863) | Freshwater to marine salinity gradient microbial communities from Chesapeake Bay, USA - CPBay_Spr_15_0.8_DNA (version 2) | ecosystem: Environmental > Aquatic > Marine > Coastal | place: USA... | reverse complement strand
CCTCGCCGTCCCCCTCGCCGTCCCCCTCGCCGTCCCCCTCGCCGTCCCCCTCGCCGTCCCCCTCGCCGTCCCCCTCGCCGTCCCCCTCCTCGCCGTCCCCCTCCTCGCCGTCCTCCTCATCGACAACGTCGTCCAGTACGCCCTCCGACCACGTGCGAAGATTGTTCGCCAGACGTTCGATTTGCTCGCTCGGCACAACCCAATGGTGCGTGATCCACAGCGGGAGGTTCACGCAAATGTTGTTGATTACGCGCATGAGTTGATCAATCCTCTCCTCCTGGTCCTTTATTTTTTCCAAGGTCGCCTTCGCTGCATCCTTCTTCAGCTGCGCCGTTGCAGCACGCTTCGCACAGAACGAGGCATGCGCTTTCTCAGTCATCTTGCGCTTAGTTCTCTTGGCAGGTGCAGCTGTAGCTGCATCACGAGGCCGGCTCTTCTCGGCAGCCAGCTCGTCCTGAAGCTTCTTTTGTACTTTTTGGGCCCTCTTCTCTGCTGCGAGCCTTTCTTTTTCCTCTTTTCTCATCTTCTCCTGCAGCTTGGTCTGCTCTGCCTGGGCAGTCTCCCGCAGCTGCCTCTCCTCATCTGCCTGTCGCTGAAGTCGCTCGGCGTCATCCTTCGCCTTCTTCTCAGCCTCCCTCCTCTCCGTTTCGTCTCTCCTCATCTTCTCCTGCAGCTTGGTCTGCTCTGCCTGGACAGTTTCCCGCAGGTGCCTCTCTGTCTCAGCCTGCTGACGAAGTCGCTCAGCATCCTGCCTCGCCTGCTCTGCCTCACATTTCATTTCCTCCTCTCGCCTGCGACGCACATCTGCCACCGCCTCATTGCGCCGATCCACACCGACCTGACGCCGGGCAGCATCGTCAGCTTCATTGAGTGTTTCGATGCTTTTCTGCGCATGACTGTAACCTTCGTTCACACGATTGAGCGTCGTGTTGAGCACAGGCGGACGCAGCGCAACTCCTGCCTTGTGCACAGAGGACCGGCGACAGCCCAGAAGATTAAAACAAACTTTGCAGGAACCTGCGTCGCCAATGTAGCCTAGCTCCGGATCCAAGGCACATGTCTCACAGCCGGTGTGGCTCTGGTGTGTGGCATGTGTCTCGAAATCGGGAGCCCGGCACATTGTGTACCCGACGCGGCCGATGGGACCGGCACACACGTCGCATACAGATGCTTTCTGCTGACGTCGGACCAGGTCAGTCAGTATCTGCGCCTCACGGTAGAGCGTCACGGCAGTGGTCGTTGGGTTGGTGTCTGTCGTGGTCATTCGTGCTGCGCACTGTTTTGTGAAATGAAACTCAGGGGCACTCAGGGGCTTTAAGTATTACGCAAACCACCAAGGCGTATTACGCACACAATTCTACCAGGGCGTATTACGCACTAAATACTACCAAGGCGTATTACGCACCATTGTACCTGAAACCTGCGTAGTGGCGGATGTCGGCAGTTCCTCTGTCTGCAGGTGATGAGATCGACGTCAACGTTGACGGCGCCATCTCTTTTTTCGAGGAACACAATGTCGTGGATTTGAAATCGTTGTGCAAGGTAATACTTGCCGAGGGTGCGGACACAGTTTCAGAACATGCATATGCGATCGTCATTTCGGGTGAAGACGAGGACGACGACATGAAGCGCATATATGATATACAGGACACGCATATGCAAACGGCATACACCACATTGTCCGTCGCGTGGTGGTCCCGGGAAACCCTAGAGGCTTACTTTACGATCGCAGTTGAAAGGTTACGTTTGAGTCACACATCATGAGATTTACGGTTTTTTGCAGTAGCGAACGTGCTATGTACGAATCGGAGCGTCCGCTGTAGTTGCTGCTCGTGACGCATGCGTGGTGGTTGAACTCACACTCTATTTCGAAGACAGGCTCGTGCGACTGGTTGTCTTCGGCAGACGTGCGTGAGGTTCCGCTCCAGGTCATCGCACACGTAATATCGAAAGGCGACCGTTTTGCGGTGTAGTTTCGTGTCTGCTTAATGCGAACCATATATGGCTGCGCAGTGCTCGGGAGGTCGTCTACGTTTCGCTCTACTTCTTTTGAAAGTACGACTCTCACGTCGTAGTGGTGCGACATGAGATCAACACACGCGACCCGCCTCTTCGTGACGTATGACGTTTCGATGTTTTCATCTGTATACGTGGTACGGCACCGAACGTGCTGACCCTCCTCGTCGTAGAACATGTAGTCTTCGTGCTCGTGCCACGAATCGTCAGTGTACGATATAGTAGGATCACTCGAGGATGCGTGCTTGTCCATGGCAGTTAGCAGGACGTTCATATGGTCTCGTGTCACCTGAGCTTGAAAACCTGAGGCACTGAGCTTTCCGATGCGAGTCTCCAGTTCGTACGTGGCGTCGTGGCGTGCTTTATTCACCATTCCACTCAGACGCTCAATCACGTCGGAGGACAAGTTCACGGACATCCTGACGGGAACCTGAGTTGTGGACTCGCTGACCTGCCAAACAAAATGTGATGAACGAAACCTTTCGTCAGACAGCACATGCCATGGACCCTTCCTTAGGGAACGATGAGCTCTTCGAGCTACCGGAGTGCCCGAATGACACGCACACATGGCCTGCGATCAATCAAATGCAGCTCGATGATGCGGTAGCGTAAGATGGTGTCATTCTGGCGGCGGCGGGGACTCCTACTCGAAGCGTATAAGTCCGACGTCTCTTGCTTTTTCAAAAAGCGCTGCGTGCCTCAAAGCGCTCCCCCGTAGCGTCGGGACAGAGAAGTGCATTTCTACAAGTGCATCGTGCGAAAGCTCTGTCACATTCAAGCGGGTATCGCTGATCAGTACGAAACGTGCCAAACGTTGCGTGCAGAGTGTCAGTGCACAAAACATGTCAACGGTATCGGCACCGACACAGACGATGACGACTGATCCATACTTCTCCTGCAAGCCGCAGACGTGATCCGCGTCGATCTGTTGAACGACGACGGCATTCTGATTCATGAGCGTGAGATGCAGCGCGATCAAAGAGGACTTGCCTGTGCCTGGAGGGCCGTACATAGAAATGCAAAACGGATCCCGGGGCGGGCGTTCGAGTGCTGACCGTAAAGTGAGACATGCCGACTCAAAGCAATGTCGTCGTGGATACTGCTGCGACAGTATGATGTGAATGATATCGTTCGCAAGCGTGTCGTGGTGTACCATCAGATTTGCGTTGTATCGACTGGTTAAAATGTTAGAGCGATTGTGTAATACCACCCATCCGTGACACTTGATCCGTATGAGCGAATGGTCGTGGACCAGCGCTGCGACGACACGTGTCTTTTGGTTTTGTCGCTCGACGTGCACGTGGATTCGAAAAGATCAGATGACGCATGAATGGAACGGTTTCACCAGCAACGGTACTCCGGTGTTCGCGATACATGACGCGGATTGGGTTCCGTGGGAGCACGTCGCGCTCAGAGACAGTGAAACATCGTGTATCGTGCGGTGGTTTGTTGGTGCTCTCACCAATGCGTGTGTCTCTGAGCTGGCGCACGACGAGAACAGCGTTGCCATAACATGTGTGCGCAGCGACGACGTCATCGAAAACGTCACATATGGCGAGGTGATCGTCGAGACCGCAGTACGTGCGCACGCACTCCACACGCTTCAGGTGGAGGCGCAAACCCTACACGCCGTCGCTCTCGTGATACGCAACTGCGCGAGCGCAGTGTACTGGGTCCAGGCGTGCAAGTGGGCAGCAGTCGTATATGTTCCTATGGCGTCGTCCACATCACCGTCAGTCATACAGTCTCGTGTGCACGACACGGGCGCGAACTGTGTTGTGACATCCGAGCGCGCGGTCGTCGCAGCGTGCGAAGAGGAGAGCTTTCCGGACGTCCTCCGAGTGGTTGGATCGCATGGTTCTACATCGTGTTCACCGACGACTGCGCCGAATTTCGTGCCGGAGGATGAGTTTCTCAGAGACAGTCGCAGTCGACTTGCAAACATACGGCAGCGTTGCACGGACGGTGCATCGAACACGTGGTCCGATGCACTGACTTTGTTTGCTCCACGACCTGTCGAGTCGTCTCATCCTCTTTTTATCTTGTACACTTCCGGATCAACGGGTCGCCCTAAGGGCATCGTTCATACACATGGAGGATGGAGCGTTGGTGTCGATGCGACTCTTGCAGAAGTCGCACAGCCTCGTTCCGGAGACGTGATGCTCGTAGTGGCCACGATCGGATGGATTACAGGTCAGTCGTACATGTTATCGGCTCCACTACGACACGGCATCACGTCGGTAATCGTAGATGGACAGTTGTCGAATCCACCCGACCGCCTTGACCGAATTCTACGTCGCGCGTCAGTCACCGTTTTCAAATCTGGATCGACAATCCTACGGATGCGCATGTTGACCGACGTGTCACGCTCCGTCAGGGAACCTGCGAATCGTGTCTCTGAGTTATTGCGCCTTGGAATGTTTTGCGCAGAACCCGTTTCCGAAGGCGTTCACTCCTACGCGCAGCAGATGCTGTGCCCACGTTACATCAATTGCTACTGGACCACGGAGCATGGCGCGATCGTCATGGCACCGCTCGCACGCGTTCCGGACAGCGTCGCATCCTCGTGGCACACGTGGCCCTTACCCTGGATCGAGGTGTCGGTCGATGGAAACAACACGCATGCAGATGTAATCATCTTAAACAGGTTCCCATACCAAGCACTCACGGTCTGGCGCATGGGGGACATTATGTGCGAGCGCATGCGTGGCGACGAAGGTCGATGGTCACAGTATTTTGACGAAAGAGGAGCGTACATGCAGGGAGATGTCGCGCACTACCACGCTGAAAGCCGCTCGTACACGCTGCACGGTCGGAGCGACGAGGTCATCAACGTCGGTGGAGTGCGCATAAGCACGGAGGACGTCGAGTCCGCTGCGCTCTCCTTTGCACGGTCGGAGGCTCTGTGCATATCACACGTGGCAGTGACAGGCGTGCCTGACGCGACGATGGGGCAGGTACCGTGGATGTTCGTCGTTCAAACTTTGACGGATGGCGATTGTGCACCCATGGATTTTGCCGCACTGCAGGCATACATACAATCGCACGTCGATCCGCTGGCCGTTCCGGTGCGCATCGTGAGCGTCGACGCGCTTCCTGTTACAATGAGTGGAAAAGTCAGCCGGGCCGCGTTGACGTGCGCTGCCAGCGACATGCCCTTTGCGGGTCAGGAGGTTCTATCGCATCCGTGCGTCCTCGATGATGTTCGATTGCGCATCCAACGACATGCGCAGGAGATTGAGCCGTCATCGTCCAAGACGTCGCTTTCGGCGTCGTTTTGCGAAAATGTGATTGTTCATGCGCTGGCAACACTAACGGGCGTCGATGCACATGCGGTTGACGTGGACTCGCCATTCATGAATCACGGTGTGACATCTGCAATGATGGCGTCCCTTTTTGCTCGCATAGGTGCGTCCTGCTCGTGTGCCGGGACTCTGAGTCCGTTGCTTGCCTTCGAGTATTCGACTCCTCGGCTACTGGCACGGTACCTCGCCTCATCCGCCACACCGAGCGTATTCCGTACATGCAGCAGTGGCCCACAGAACACCTGCGTGTCGTGGTTCATGTGCACTGAGCCGAGTTTCTACCGCTGGCCGTGTGGCGCCGCCGGCGTACGTGCATTTCAGGACACATCTGCAAGTATCGTGGGAAACGCGAACATGTTTAGATGGCCGTCTATGGAACCTGAGGCGAACGCAAACGTGAACGGCCGAGCGGTGCGCAACGTAGCAATGATAGCAGACGTCGACTTGTTCGACGCAGCTCTTTTTGGAATGTCGGAAGCCGAGGTGATGAATACGGATCCGCAGCAACGCATGTTGTTGGAGGTGGCAAGGGGCGTCGTGCACGATGTCCGTGACAGCAGCAGCGCCACAGAAGTTGCCGTAGTAATAGGTGTCACGCATTGCGACATGCACGACGTTCCTCGCAACGAGAGTGTGTACAACGCAACACGAGACGCTCCGTCGGTTGTTTCCGGACGTCTGTCGTTCACGTTCGACATGACAGGTCCCTGTACCACGGTGGATGCGGCATGCGCATCGTCCATTGTGGCACTGCATGTTGGAATGGGCTCTGCGTACACTGAGCGTCTGATCGCCGGTGCAGTGAACCTCGTGCTCCTTCCTCACACGAGCACCGCATACGCGCGCGCTGGAATGCTGTCGATTATGGGCTCATGTTCAGTCTTTGACGCAAGAGCAGACGGGTACGTCCGTGCGGAAGGTGTAGGAGCATGTTCAGTCACAAAAATGGCACGATCGACCGCAAAGATAGAGACGTACGTACCGAGTGTGCTCCAGGACGGACGAACGGCGTCGCTCACAGCTCCGAACGGACTGCAGCAGACCGAGGTTATCCTTCGAGCATGGAAAGGCGACGGTGGTCCTCCAGGTGGCATGCACGAACTTCATGGTACGGGGACTCCACTTGGCGATCCCACGGAGGCACGTGCACTGGAGCGTGCACGTCCCTCTACGCACGCTGCTGCGGTGCAGGGTGTGAAATCGAACACCGGCCACGCCGAGCCGTGTGCGGGTATGGCTGGCATCGCTGCACTTTGTGCGTCCATGCAGCAGAGGTCACATGCACCTCTTGCACAGCTCCGTGTGGCCAGCACGTACGTGCGCGATGCATTTTCGCCGGCTGCGGCGAGGAGCGAAAGCGAGAAGCGTACCGACGTCGTTGTAATAACCGTGATTCGCACGCAGAACCCCGCTGCACTTCCAGCAAAAGGGGGCGTGAGCTCTTTTGGATATTCCGGCACCATATCGCATTGTCTCATGTGCGCTTCGAATGGGAACACAGAAATGGTGCCACAGGGGTCGAGAAAAACGTCTGTGGCGGGTCGCCGGCGTCTGTCGTCCTTTCATCGCAGACGTCACCTCCAGATTGCGATCGAAAGGTGCAGCCAAACAACTGACGCGCTTCCATTCATTGGCGTCTTACGGTCCGCAGGTTCGTACACGTGGGAGGGAGTCATTCAGCCGCACGAGGTATGCTATCTTTCCGATCACCGTGTGGGCCGCACTGCGCTGCTTCCAGGCACATGCTACATAGAAATGATGCGACCCATTTGTTGCATTATGTACGACAATGCTCCATTCTGTCTTGAGAATGTTCGATTTGAAAGCATTCTGTTTCTTGACGACGGCGATGCATCATCACAGTACAGGAACATTTGCGTACGTGCTATCTGTGATACGGATGCGTCCTCTGATGGTCAGGTCGTGCTCCAGTCTCAGACGCCTATGGAGTCGTCCGCGTGGGTGTCGCACAGTCGCATGGCGCTGACCATGGCGTGTCGTGCATCTGGTAAGATGCTCGACGCAGTTCCCGAGTGTCCGGATGTAGATGCTCTCGCTTTCTACGCTTCGACCGGCAACGACTATCGCGGCGAGTTCAAAAGCATGACGTCCGCATGGCTGAATGGCTCGGCGATGGTGTCGGAGGTACGGTACAGCGATCGCCGCACACACGACGTCCATCTTCGCAATTGCGCATGGCTGGATGCCTGTCTGCACGCACCGATATGGTGGTACGATCATGGTGGTCGTCCATTTTACATAGCTTCCGTTGAAAGGTACATCATTCACGCTGCCTACGTCGCACACAACGACCGGTTCATGAGCGCGGCGCAGCGTCGCGACGGCCACCGACGTGTCGCAGACCACACTTACTTTGACGGCACACTCGAATGCGCAGTGACGATACGCCGCAGCGAGGTCGGATTCTTTGCCCCATCCTGGCTGGACGCGCGTCGGACGATGAGACACGCGTACGACACCCATATGATTCGCTCGGAACCGCTGTTAGACGAGGCCCCAGGCACTGGCACTCCGGTACACGTCGTGGACTTGCGTCATTCGTCGAGGCACGAGGAATCGATGGCGCTGGTCTCTCTTGTGAATTTGCTGAGTATCGTGCAGGACGGAGTCCCGATACATGTCCTGACGCAGAACACGCGTGGACGCTGTGCGGAGCATGCCGGAGTGATCGGCATGATGCGGGTCCGGCGTCAGGAGGATCCATGGACACAATCCTCCGTGTGCGACGTGCCACTGGTAGGTACCACCGATACAGCTGCACAAGTTGTTCGATCGCTCAACTCGCATGGCGAATCGGAGGCGTGGTTGGAGAGAGGTGTGTGCCGGTTGCCTCGCCTGCAGCGAGTGTCGGTGGAGCCGGCGCACTACGAATGGCATCTTACGCTGAGCAATCGAGGGAGCCTGAGTTTCATGCGTGTGGTCACGGACACGCGCAGTACAAGCGAAATGGAATGTGCGGTGGACGTCGACGATACGGTGCGCTGTTGCGTGCACGTTCGCGTGGTGGGTCTCAACTTTCGAGATGTCCTCAACGTCTTGGGCGAGTATCCAGGCGATCCCGGCCCTCCTGGATTGGACTGTGCCGGTCACGTGCGTTCGGCGACTGGACTTGTGGACGTGGTTGGGTTCGCCTACGGTGCGCTGGCGTCTCGATGCATCACGGATGCACGTCTTGTTGCGCACAAACCACCGAGTCTCTCCTTTGTGTCGAGCTGCACACTCCCGATCACGTTTACCACAGCACATGTCTCGTGGGCTGTGGCATCACTCCGAGCTCGCCAGACGTCACTTGTACATGCAGCGGCGGGAGGCGTCGGCATCGTTGCGATCGAAATGGCACTGTGGGTGTCATGCCAAACGTTCGGAACATGCAGCACACCCGCTAAGCTGTCATGTGTGCGGCATCTGTTACGCCACGGCACCTCCTCACGCCGCCCAGCTGCGTTCGCACACGCGGCGGAGTGCCACAGAGGTGACCACGTGGATGCCACTTTGAACAGCCTGGTCGACGACTTCGTGCCGTTGGCATTGGCCTGCGGTGGAGAAGCGCCCTGCCTTTCCGAAATCGGGAAGCGGCGGGCATGGACGTACCAACGGTTGGCGGCGGCTGTTTCAGACACCGCAACCTACGCCGTCGTCGCTGTGGACTCCGACATGGTCGACGATCCGTCCTGGATGCAGACGTTGCTTCAAGGAATGTGCCGGGCGACGATGGAGCGCCGCGCCACGGCTCTGCCTGCTACGACATTTTCGGTGGCTCGGGGCCTCGTGAGAGCGTTTAAGCTGCTGCAGTCTGGAACAAACATAGGCAAGGTCGTCATTACGAACGAACGGGTGGCCCGCACAGCCTGCGAGAGCACATGGACGGCGTGTCAGCAGCACGTCGTGCTGGGTGGAACTGGCGGCATAGGTCGCACGCTGTGCAGGTGGTTGAGCGATCAACGAGCACGATGCATCGTCACGAGTCGTCACGCCAACTTGTCCGTAGCAGCAGATATGACATCGGAGTACTACGTTTCGTGCGATGCGGCATGCGCACATGACGTGGCACGTCTGCTGTCGCTGCACCTGCCCGTGCACGTGTGGCACCTCGCCGGCGCACTGCGTGACGCCATCCTCCGAAAGCAGACGTACTTGAGCATGGCGTTTGCACACGCTCCGAAAGCTCGTGGTGCGCACCACCTTCACAGAGGGTGTGCGCGCACAGACACCCGAACGTTCGTTTGTTTCTCATCCATCGCCGCTCTGATGTACAGTGCCGGCCAGGCAAACTACGCAGCGTCGAACACGATTCTGGACTTCACGTGCATGTGGCGCAGAAACCGTGCAGGCATACCTGCAACGAGCGTTCAGTGGGGTCCGTGGACGAATGTAGGTATGGCGCAGGGTCTTGGAACTCGCATGGAGAACACCGGAGTTCGCGGCATCGGAGAGGAGAAAGGACGGACAATGTTCGAGTGGGCGTTTCGAAATTCTCACCCAGTTCGCTGTTTGGCGCATGTTGTGTGGTCCACATTTCTACAGACGCAACCATGGGCCACTGGCAGCAGTCTGCTGACGGACATGCGCGTGTCGTGCACCACCAACACGGCCTCTGATTGCACGACGAGGGTCACGTCGTCCGTGCATTGCACCACGTGCAGGCCACATGCACATGATCTTGCAGCACGGGTCGCAGCTCTTGCACGCAGTGTCAGTGGCAAAGTGTCGTGGTCGCACGATCAGCCCTTCATGGACGATGGTCTCGACTCGCTTGCCATCGTGGAACTGCGCAACGTGCTACAACAGGAACTACAGACAAATCTACCTGCTACCGTTCTGTTCGACCACCCCAGTGCACGCTCCGTTACCGCCATACTTGGTGACGTGACCCTACACGAATCAACGATCCTCGAAAGCGACAGGCATGATACCACGACACTTGCACCGACGGAACACACGGTGGTACCGCGTCAGTCGTTCGTCGACATCGTCATTGACATGGCAAGGCAGGTCACCGGAGCACGAGACCGAATGACGTCGGACGAACCGTTCATGGATGCCGGCATCGATTCGCTCGGCATGGTGGAAGTGAAGAATCAGCTCGCATCTTTGCTGTCCTCAACTCTGCCCGCGACGTTGCTGTTCGATCATCCAACGCCTCGGACTGTAGGGAACAAGTTCCAAGTAAAGCACCATGAGGATACGGCGCCGTCATTCTTCCGCGAGAGCGTGCACGTAGCACAAAGCCGTCCATGTACGAACAGCTCAAGCACGACGATCGTTCGGATCGGCGCCACATTCTGCACTCACCCTGGGCGGACGTCCGTCACCAACGTCGACGCACTTTCCAACGATAGATTTCATTTGATCCAGTGCATGAGTCCGACAATGTGGCAAAACGCAGACCGCATGGCCTCACTTGACGCAACCGTACGCCTCCGTGCGTGCAACGTCGCTCACGTGAATGGATGGGACCTTTTTGATGCAAATCGATTCGGAACGACGGCAATGGAGGCGCAGGTCATGGACCCGCAACACGCTATGGTCCTTGAACATGCCTGCCAGGTCATCGCACGTGTAGACAGCCACACGTCCGTGTCGGTAGGCATCAGCATGCGTGACTTTGAAGAGAGCTGCCGCACGCTGTCAAAGACAGTGAGTGCTACGAGCGCCACGGCAACAGCATTCTCCATTGCTTCGGGCCGCGTTTCGTATGCGTTTGGCCTGCAGGGGGCCGCCGTCACCGTCGATACTGCGTGCTCGTCAGGACTAGTCGCCACTGGCGTGGCAGAACGTGTGACCGATTCATCTGCCGTCGTCGCCGCGGTGAATGTGATTCTGCTTCCGTCGGTGAGCGTGTGCTTTGCAATCGCCGGCATGACGTCTCCTTCGGGCGCATGTCACACTTTGGACGTTCGTGCCGACGGATACGTGCGTGCAGAGGGATGTTCGGCGCTGCACCTGTCACGGGACGACACGCCGAGTTCCACCGATTCGGGCACGATGTGCCGCGAACTCGTTGCTCTGGGCATACGCCAGGATGGTCGTAGTGCGACACTGACATCGCCGAACGGCACGTCGCAGCTTGCCTTGCTTCAAACCACCGCTGACAAGTGCATTCGTCTCCCCGCTCGCGTCGAGCTCCACGGTACGGGCACTGCACTCGGAGATCCCATCGAAACAGGGGCGTTGGACAGACTGCTGACTGGACGTCCGAACGCCTCCATCCTCTGCGGAAGTTGTAAAAGCAACATCGGTCACGCAGAGCCACACGCTGGTATGAGCGGCCTCATGCGCGCACTCTCGTGCAGTGCCCTTGCCATGTCGAACACACGTCTGCGCATCGTGAACCCGAACGTATGTCTTCGCAAGTGCACGCCACCGCTGTCGTCAGTGGCACACAGCGCCAACGCAAGTGCTGTGTCATCCTTTGGTTACAGCGGCACGCTCGCACACGCCGTAGCCAACGTGTGCAGCAATGCCGTGCGTTCACCTTATCTCCGCCCGCTTCATGTGCTGAAACGCCGCATCGTCCCACACCCGACAATCAAGTGGCGCCTTTCGAGTGCGGACATGTGCAGTCGTTACAGGGCAGCGTCGTGCGAACTTCGTCGAACTTGTGCTCGCATGCGAGTCCACGAGTCACACATTCCCCCAGCACAATGCGAAGTTGTGGTGGTAGGAGCAGGGTTCGCTGGCGTGTCGGTCGCAAATGCAATGGACGCTGCTTGTGCAGACTGGATGGCCATGGATGAGGCTTTGTGTGTGGGTGGCGTGTGGACCACGTACGGAAACGCATGCTCACGTGTAAACTCGTCGGAGCCGTCGTACTGCATAGGCATACGTGCATCGTCGCTTCGCAGGACCTCCCGCACGAATCATACGCACGCCCACGAGCTGCTCGATGAGATACGAGATATGATTCGCCCGTGGTCCCATCGGCTCTATCTGGGACTCAAGGCGCAGCACGTTCGCACGTGCGAGGTCATTTGCCGCAGTTCGTGTGGTGCGTACGGACAAAACGTGTCGTGCAAGCTCGTCGTCGTCTGCACGAACAGACGTCTGGGAACGCCACGCGACGTGCACATACCGGACGAGCACCTCTTCCGAGGCCGCGTGTTTCGCGGCATCGGAAACGATCTTTCTCACGACGTGCTCGCGTTGCAGGACGTGTGTGTCCTCGGCATGGGTGCATTTGCCATCGAGATAATGCGAACGTCGTTTGAGAGCGGCGCAGCTAGCGTACGTATTGTGTGCCGGCAACGTGGAACGGTATGCCCTCAGGCCGTGGACTGGATCAACTTCATTCGTGTTCCGGACGAACAGTTTCGCCGAGATTCGGCAGGCGACGCTCGAATATTCCTCACGTGGCGCAATCTGTACGCTACCAGCGGTGCGGTACCCCCCGAGGCATGGCACCACGGTATCCTGAAGCCCGACGGGCACACCGTGTCTACGTCCGACGTTTTCTTCATCGCCCATGCGTCCGGACAGCTCAGAACCGTGCGGTACGATGGATCCCTCGATGCACTCGAAGACGGAATCCGTGCAAACGTTATATGTGACACTGGAGGTGCCGCTGCCTCTGCTGTGCAGACGATCCAGTGCTCGGTTCTTGTCAAGTGTGTCGGCTTCGACACGCAGCGTCGCAACACAGCCCTTCTAGGAACGAACACCATGCGCCCACTCGGCATGGTTCACGACGGCGTGTGGTTGATAGCCGAACCTCATCTTGACTCTCGATTCTTCAACAGTCCGTTCGGATCCAGCTTTCTGAATCAAGCACAGTTTGTTGCAAAGCTCGTTCTGCTCTCCTACAGGGACTCACACGTTCTCCACAAAGTTCGCGCGTTTACTCCCGCAACGTGCATAGATACATTCCGTGCGTCGGACGTCGTGGACGCCATTATGCAATTGGTTCGCAGCGACACGTCCGTATCTCAACTTCTGCGCGGTCACGTCGATGAGGTGCGACAGCGTTTCACGGACGCTATGGACATTGAACGCTACGTGAGCGAAAACGAGCGTCTGTGGTATGGGACGTGCTGGAGCCTGGAGCACGTTGCATCCTGTGCCGGCCGTTTTGTTCGTACAGACGTGGCGAGTTTGGTATGCCCTGCACGTGAGCTTGCGGACGTAGTCCTGGACGAGACGAACGACGGACGATACCGTCGCAACAGCAAACATGGTGTGGACCGCACGTGCACTGGGAATCCAGGCAAGGTGTGCACTGCGAACTCGTCTGACATCATACAAGCTGTGGTCGACGCCACTGGTGTCGGCGACGCAGACACGAGTCTGGTGGACCATGGCATGGACTCCATTCAAGCGGCAGAGCTGGTACATGTTCTTGGGCTTCATGATCAACCGGACATTGTACATGCCAGCCGCACGGCACGGGAGATCGCTGCGTCGATCGTGCAGGTGTCCGAGGAGACACCAGCACGTTTGCCGACGTGCCACACGGAGGAAACCATGGAGCCGCAGCCGTCCGACGAACACTGTGTGCTCGCTGCAGTGTCCGACCGTGGGTGGCGAGCAGTCGTGACGTCACTGCGGTCCGGTGCCGACAGCATGAATGGCACGGTCACGGTGACGCTCCCAAGCACATGGGGCGACGCAGAGCGCAAAGTCCCGAAGTGCCTCTCCCACGTATGCTCGCGCATATGGTCCGTCGAGTGCTACCGGGTCGAGGCAACCCACACATCCACCTGCGGAATGGAGCAGCTTGTGCATACGTTGGCAGACGCGCTGGCACAAGCCTGCGACGAGCCTCCGTCCCATGCCCCGCCTCACATGCTTCTTGTGGGTTGCTCGTACGGCGCCCTCGTCGCGAACACCCTCGCATCCTACATGTGTGCGACCACGGACACCAAACTTCCAGCTGTGCGGGGCGTGATCATGGTCGATCCACCACCTCCGACGCAATGGGTGCGCACATATGTCCCGTCGTACCACCACGCGTCTGCCGAGTTCTATCGCATGCTGCAAGCAAGCAAAAACAGGGAAAGTTGCACCCTTGACTATGCGTTGCTACAGACGGCATCGCGAGATGATTGCGTGTCTCCATGCGACGTGCACGCACAGGCGATAGCACTTGCCTGTGCTTTCGGCAAATCTACGTTCACCGTGGATGAGGTAACCATGCATGCCAAGCGAATGGTAACCTACGTAGCCAACGTACAGGCATGGTCACGGAACGGTACTGCACAGCCGCTTCCGTCTTCTGTGTCGGTGTTCGTACTAGCATCGAGTGGTCGACACGAATGGTTCTCACGCATGTACAGCGCGTCCGACTGTGACGCAACTGTTCTTACACGTTATGGCAGCAGCGTGGCGCTTCACACTATGGAGGGAGACCACCACAACGCCATATTTCACTTCCTTCGTACAACGGCAACTCACCATCTCAACGGCCATCTGACGAACTGCGGCGTGAAAATATCAAGACAGGAACGACGGACATATCACCAAATCACCAAGCTACGCCACGCCAGTATTCGACTCCTGAGCGCACGAATTGTCAGATTTTTGCGCAAAATTCACTTGTTGCGTGGATATGATTTATTTTTTTGAGCAACTTGAACAACTTGTACAACAGTTTTGATACAGGAGTTTTCATGCATGTATTCGACTTCAATGACAACCGAACTCATCCATGGCTCGTATCGAATACAAAAATACCATCTATTACGCAAACAACAGTATCGTATGGACCCTCTGCCCGTGCAAAAAAAGCAAAAGTCACAAATCGCCATCCCGACGCTACCGTCACGCCACAGGTATGAACTTCAGGGCGCTTAGTATGATGTATGTGAGCGGATCGGTGATAGAAAGAAAAAAAAATTCCGTCTGCAACAGCTGTATCACCCTACATCTTATGAAAATACACCGGAGCGCTCCTGCCTGCGCCGCTCGGACATGCGTGGGCGATTGTTTCCCATCACTAGCGCCCGCGTCTGGTCACATGCGTCACACCACTCGTGTGCATCGGTCCTCGCATCTCCTCGGTCCAGAACATACGACGGCCAGTGCGTCGTAGCGACGCCCTGCTCGTATGCACGTTTTCGTCGTGCACGAGTGTCTGCGTCTGTCATGTGTGTTGGAAGCATACATATGTAAGCTACCACGCGGCACGACTCCCGAGGATTGTCCGGATACAGCACACGGTGGACGCACCGTGAGTCCCAAAGCAGCACGTCTCCTTTCTGAAGCGCCGGCACCGCTTCGGTGCAATTAGCGAGCAAAGGGTCAGACGCAGAGACGTCGAACGCCTCCCACTCGCAACATGTATCTTCGTATTTTTCACAAAGAGCCTCGTGGCATTTGTGCGACCCAGTCAAAAAGGCAGTGCAACCTGTGACGTGACTGGACTCGGAAAGCGCGAGAACGCCCTGCACGCAGCAACGTCCGGCACCGTGGCGTGAGTCCTGATCCACGTGCCAGTCAAGAACGAAAGCGTCGATGTCGCCCGCCTGTCGAATCGTCATTCCGTCGAAACTGCAAACCAGGTCCACAGTCTTCCAGATTTGCTCGAATATGTGTATGATACGAGGATCCGTGCGCAAACGCCACATGGTGTCTGAGTGCGCCATGGACTCACGGGTCGACGACTCCACGATTGCCACCTCTGCTATCCGATCACACTCCTCTGCAGACAGGACCTGTCGCACAACGACAAATCCGCTTTCGGAAAGCGCGCACTCGTCTACGATCATCGCGCGCGGGTGAGAGTGCACCAGGTTCAGAGGAGTCGCAACGGCAGCACTGAGATAGTCTCAACGAGTAATTTGATGCGACGTCGGATGCACGCTTCAGCGTTTGACCGTACCCTACGATGCCCGCACTCTGCCCTTTTTTGCTTTTCATCGTTTCACAAGTAGCCCGCGACGTGAATCCGACGCTCTAGCACACTCCTATTTTTCTTCCTGTCGACTCACCAAAAAAATGTCATGACGAAAAATACTTTAAAGCGCGCTCATACATGAATAAATGCTGTAAGTGCTTCCGCTCGGTGTTGACCAACGCGTCGCCTGGTGTGCGCTGTTTCGTGGCCAGCGTCGACCGTTCGGATCTACCCACGCTTCCAAACGATGTTCTCCATTTGATAATGCAATTCGCTGAGGATTTAAGACACTGCTCGGTTTGCGACAGTACGTATCTGTGTATCGTCACACATCACATGCACGTTGTATGCCTCAAAATTCATAGTGTTGAGTGCTGACGACTCCAGCGAGGATGAGATGGAAGTGACATCGAATGGCCTCGCTGCCGACGGCCGAGCATGTCACACCCGACAAAAAAAACCTCCTCGCTCTTCGTTCCTCGTTCCTCGCACACACCCTAGAACGCGTCAGCGCATCGTTTTCACGACGTCGGATCCGTCCATCCCTGCAAAAATCTGTTGTAATATTCTGGTCCGCCGTTTAGGTAACCTCCTTCCTCACGGAGACGTCTCATCAAAACGTTCCACTCTCCTTTGCCGAGCCGTGTTCGACGTCATGCACAACACCCCGAGCAATGAAAGACCTGCCGAAAAAACTGGTGCTTCTGGCGTGGTCCTCGCGACACAGCTCCCACTCAGCAACGTGTGGCGAGCTCGTTGCGGGATGTTGTAGTTGCGCGCTCGAATTCGCTCCGACGCCTCATATCCCCAATTCGTCCATCAGTTTTACTCTCGGGACACACGGAGCCGGTCGTTTTGCGTCTTGTGTCCATCGATCCCATGACACTTGGTTGGCACTTTCTCCATGTTCCCGTGTTCGACGCACACACGAACAGTTCGCACACCATCCGTGTTTCCATCGCTGAGAATTTAGAGCACGATCATGCACGTCGTGTGCCTACCTTACTCTACCAGCCATTCGCCTTCAGCTGGCCGCAGGTTGGCATTGGTGACCGGTACATGTTGTCACTTGCACAACGTTTCAGTATCGCAACGTTCGATCCTCGCGGTGTGGGGGGATCTACTGGAAAGTACGACTGGTCGTTCCTGGCACACGTGAATGATCTGATACACGTGATGCGTGCTCTGCGTGACGTCATGGGAAAGGCGCCTCACGTGTTGGCGATCTCAACGTCCACGTGTCCCACCTTGCGTGCATTGCGCGATTTTCCCTCGGCGTTCGCATCGGTCACCCTTGCTGCACCGCAATTCATGAACGCCCAGCACGAACACTTTCTTCACGCCGAAGTGGAGCGGGTCTGGAGGATTCCGTCCTGGATCGTCGCTCGTCTCCCTGACTTGGCGCAACTCACACTGGCGCTCGGCCGAACACCGTACCTTCACTGTCACCGAACGCTCCTATGCAACGCAACGTTCTACAATCCGACGACGTACCTCAATCGTCAGGAGTACCCACGGCCTCTGTCCACGTACCTGTCTGCGGGATTCGCGATGTGGAACACCTACTCCAACCGCCATCTTTGGGACACATGCGACAGTGCGCCGGTGGTCACCAACGTCCCTCTACAAATCGTGGTCGGAAAACACGATCATGGCATTGCACCGGTCACGGTCGCCAAAAAGTTTGCAGACAGCGTACGGGCGCCGCACTTTCGATACAAGGTGATGGAACAATCAGGTCATGCAGTCCACATGGAGGAACCCGACCTCTTTCAACGCATAGTATGTGAACACGTTTATCGGTCTGAAGATCGTTACGAGAGCTGCACAGACCCCGGGATGCATGAAGCCGCAGGCGAACGCACCTGGCACGTGCCAGGTTTGTATAATAATGTTTGGTCGTGGTACGACCCGTCTGTTCTTGTGTTCGAATGGCAGTTCGTCATCGGTATGACACTTCTCGCATGCACGGTGCTCGTACGGTGGCTTCCTGGCTGGATCGCACGAAAGTCGGTACACATGGGAATCGGTACGCTGTTGATTCACGCAGATTTGGACGACTTCCGCATACGTACATCTATATATCTCGCCACGACACTCACATGCGCATCGTTCATTGCGGCATATCTTTTTTTCCGTCGCTCTGCACGATTCGCTCTCCACTTTGCCCACGACGATGTAGTCCTGGACCCCGGCATCGTCACGTACCTCGCGATGTGCACCGTCTGTGCTCACCTGCGCCTTCCGTTCGTGGAGATGGCACCACTCTTCTTCGCTGACCCCATGGGCGCTATCGTCGGTCGCAACGTGCGAAGCGTCAGGGTGTACGGAAGCAAGACGCTTGCCGGTTCGTCCGCAGTATGGATCGCTGCATATCTCGTGTGGAACGACACCCGTGTCGCCGAGCGTGCCTACGGTGCCACCATAGTTGCGTTTGTCGAACTTTTTGGTGGTGCATGGGACAACCCGCTCATTGGGTCACTGCTCATGTGCCGTGCGTTGCTGCTTCATGGCTGACGCCTGGAGCCTCCGACGCTGCACGTCGCCCCATCGGTATCCTTTTTTTGTTTCGTCGATGGTACGGACCATGTCGTCAGGGCTCACCGGATTGCCGGCAATGCGAACGCGACGTGTACTTCTAATACCTCTCGTGAGACAGGACTGCGTACCTAGAACCCCAGAGACGGTTGCGCTGCGACAAGTAGAACGGGTGTTGAGCAGTGCCCACGACGCGGTAAGAGATGCGATTGCTTCGGCGGAATACGTCATACTCATGTTTCGTGCCGAGCAAATGTCGTCGGAAATCGTGACCATGCATCATTATCTTCGTCATATTGAACACGAGGTGCTGCGCCTTCGCCATACAGTTCGTGTTCGTGACGCTGCCGTGTCTCGACTGCGAACTGTTGCACGGGCGTCGCCCGGGACATCGTCCAGCGCAAACACGTCGAAATGGGTGTGTCGGTGTTGTTTCCGCGACATCGATGCGGCGGAGGGCTCATGTGCAGTGTGCAGTACCTGCCCCGAGCACAAGTTTTGCACGTCTTGCATCGGTGCATACTGCAGCATGTTGCGCAAGTCGCCCTGCAACGATCCCACACCAACCTTACCATGTTGTGCCGCGGACACTTTGTATGGATGTCAAGGTACGCTCGACGTGCACATCTGCAATAAGGTGGCGGCAGGTCGTGCACTTCTCGAAGACTACCACTGGCAGCGCTGCGTGCATGCGGTGCTTCGCCACCTTCACGATAGCGCCGTGCAGGTACCTGCGAACGTCGAGCACAAATTGTCGCTCATGCGTTCAGACGGAACGTTTCGAGGTTACAAATGTGGGAATTGTGGCTACGAACCGCTTTGGCACACGAATTGTGACGATCTAACCACACATCACGGGGAACGTGTCGACACGGGCGATGTGATAACAAACGCATGTCCGCAGTGTGGCAATCGTCCAGAAAGCACTGATGAGCTTTTGTACGTAACCTGACAACCGACGTAAATATTGTGTACGACTAAGATAAGATAAGATAAGATAAGATAAGATAAGATAAGAGGAGACACGACAAGACGAGACCAGGAGACACGACAGGACGAGACAAGATCGAGACGAAAACAAGAGAGGACACGACAAGGCGG
>Ga0136655_1000378_pt1 | contig 19887 bp, 18 predicted proteins | sample CPBDNA_2_FD_94863 | JGI IMG/M metagenome (GOLD analysis project Ga0136655, IMG submission 94863) | Freshwater to marine salinity gradient microbial communities from Chesapeake Bay, USA - CPBay_Spr_15_0.8_DNA (version 2) | ecosystem: Environmental > Aquatic > Marine > Coastal | place: USA... | reverse complement strand
ATTTGAGATCCTTCGTTTTTCTGCTCCCAATTGGATAGGGCAGATTGCAAAAGTTTCTCTAAACGTCCAGAGGCTTCTTTTCCACTGTTTTTAAGAAGAAATAATGCTTTTTGCACTTCCATTCCTCTTATCATATCAGCTACTAGACGCATTTTGCGAGGAGAGGTAGGACAGTTGTTTAAACTGGCCATTACCACATTCTTACGAGCTTCTTTAGTAGCTTCTGCTTTTAATCTTTTTCTGGCACCCATGGCTATTTTTTCCTATCGTTTGCCTTTATCCTTCTTATTGCCTGCATGGCCACGGAAATTGCGTGTAGGCGCAAATTCTCCTAATTTGTGACCAACCATATTCTCAGTCACATAAACTGGAATAAAAGTCTTTCCATTGTGAACAGCAATTGTTTGACCTACGAAATCTGGTGAAATCATAGACGCTCTTGACCAAGTCTTGACAACGGTCTTTTTATTCTGCTCAACATTTTCGAGGACACGCTTTTCCAACTTAAAGTGGATGAAAGGTCCTTTTTTCAGTGATCTTCCCATTTCTTATTTCTTACGACGATCAATGATGTACTTGTTCGATGCCTTCTTCGGAGTACGAGTCTTGTATCCCTTAGCTGGTATTCCATTTCTGGATCTCGGATGTCCTCCTGAAGAACGACCTTCACCACCACCCATTGGGTGATCTACTGGGTTCATCGCTACACCTCTTACTCTTGGTCTTCTGCCTAACCAGCGACTTCTACCCGCTTTACCGCTTCTTTCCAATGCACTATCAGAGTTGGATACAACTCCAATAGAGGCCATGCAAGTAATCAATATCATCCTTGTTTCACCACTCGGCAATTTGATGATCGCATACTTTCCATCTCTAGCAGCAAGTTGTGCAAAAGAACCTCCACTACGTGCAATTACAGCACCTTGTCCAGGTCTCATTTCAATGCAACTAATCACTGTACCTAGTGGAATATCGGATAGAAATAATGCGTTTCCAACATCCGGATTCGCATCCTTACCAGAAACAATTGTTTGTCCTACCTGAAGTCCGTTTTGAGCTATGATGTATCTTTTTTCACCATCGGCATAAAAAAGAAGTGCGATGCGAGCATTGCGATTTGGATCGTACTCTATAGCCTTAACCGTAGCAGGTATTCCAAACTTTTCTCTCTTGAAGTCAATCTCTCTGTAGCGTTGTTTATGTCCTCCACCAACGTTACGAACCGTCATTTTACCAGTGTTATTTCTACCACCAGAGTTCTTCTTAGGACGTAAAAGACCCTTTTCTGGAGTGGTCTTCGTGATACTGCCAAAATCATTGACTACGCGGAAACGTTGTCCTGGAGTAATGGCTTTTAGTTTACGTATTCCCATCTCTTAAATATTGCTGTAAAGATCTAGCGTCTCTCCACTACGAACCGTAACAACGGCTTTCTTGTATGCTCCGGTAGTTCCGCTTAAAATGCCAGTTTTAGTATAGCGCATCTTACGCTTTCCCGCAACTACCATCGTATTTACACTTTCTACGTTCACATTATAGATTGTCTGTATTGCCTCACGAATCTGAATTTTGTTTGCATCTCTATGGACAACAAACGAAAATTGATTCTGATCTTCTGCATCTGCAGTAGCCTTCTCAGTTATGATGGGTTTGATCAAAATATTCATAGTCGCTTAGCTTAACGCTTCATTAATTTTTCCTACCGAACCTTCAGTAAATACCAGCTTTTGAGCATTCATAAGCTTATAAGTACTTAATTCTGAAACCATTATCACTTCAGAGCCCTGAAAATTTCGGGACGACAAATATACATTTTTACTTGTCTCATCCACTACAATAAGTGATTTTTTATTTTCTAATCCCAAAGCTTTAATAATTCCTGAGAATTCTTTAGTCCTTGGAACAGCAAATTCTAAGTTCTCAAGAATCATAAGAGACTGAGTGCTGGCCTTTAAGCTAATTGCGCTCCTGCGAGCTAGACGCTTAACTTTTTTGTTCAATTTGAAGCCATAATCATGTGGACGAGGACCGAAAACAGTTCCACCACCTCTATGTAAAGGCGATTTGAACGATCCCATTCGCGCATTTCCGGTTCCTTTTTGCTTAAAACCTTTCTTAGTGGTACGAGCAATCTCTGCTCTTTCTTTAGCCTTGTGCGTGCCTTGACGCTGATTAGCTAAATATTGCTTTACATCGAGGTAAATTGCATGTTCATTAGGTGAAATGGCTACTACCGAATCACTCAATTCAATTTTTCTACCTGTGTCTTTTCCGTTTTTGTCGAGTACGCTAAATTCCATTATTTCTCAACAATTACAAGTCCGTTCTTAGGACCAGGAATAGAACCGCTAATTACTAGCAGGTTTTTATCCTTGTCCACCTTCATTATGATCAAGTTTTGAATCTTCGTTCTCTTGTTACCCATTTGGCCTGCCATTCGGATACCTTTGAAAACGCGGCTGGGATCAGATCCCGCACCAATAGATCCTGGAGCTCTCAGACGGTTGTGCTGACCATGGCTCGCTTGCATTACACCTGCAAAACCGTGGCGCTTAACTACTCCTTGAAATCCTTTACCTTTCGACGTTCCAACAACATCAACATACTCACCTTCTTCGAAAAGCTCAATGCTAATCTCATTTCCAAGGGCGTACTGTGAGTTGTCAAAATCTTTGTACTCAACTACTAGTTTCTTAGGAGTTGTTTCTGCTTTCTTAAAGTGACCCTTAAGTGCAGAGGGCGTGTTTTTTTCCTTTCGCTCACCACCACCGGCGATTTGAAGCGATTGGTAACCATCGACTTCTTGTGTGCGGACTTGAGTAACAACGTTCGGCAGGGCTTCTACAACCGTGCAAGGAACGTTTTTACCATCCGGACCAAAGATGCTGGTCATTCCGATTTTTTTCCCAATTAGAGCGGGCATTCTTCTAGTTTGACTTAATTAAACTTTGATTTCTACTTCTACACCGCTTGGTAACTCAAGCTTCATAAGTGCATCAATGGTTTTAGCAGAACTGCTATAAATATCCATTAAACGCTTGTAAGATGACAATTGGAATTGCTCTCTCGCTTTCTTATTTACGTGTGGTGAACGCAAAACAGTGTAAATTCTTTTGTTTGTTGGTAAAGGAATTGGACCAGTAACAACCGCTCCAGTACTCTTTACTGTTTTAACAATTTTTTCGGCCGACTTATCCACTAGGTTGTGGTCGTAGGACTTTAATTTGATTCTAATTTTTTGACTCATTTCCTTGTAGGATTAGGCGTGTTGACCTTTAACTTTTGCAATAACTTCATCGGCAATATTCCTTGGAGTATCCTCGTAGTGAGAGAATTCCATAGTGGAAGTCGCGCGTCCGGAACTCATTGTACGAAGTTGGGTTACATAACCGAACATTTCAGAAAGGGGAACATTCGCCTTAATTACTTGTGCTCCGTTTCTGGAATCCATACCTTGAACTTGTCCACGACGGCGGTTCAAATCTCCAACAACATCTCCCATGTTTTCTTCCGGGGTAACTACCTCAATTTTCATGATAGGTTCCAATAATACCGGAGAGGCTTTCTTAGCAGCATCTCTAAAAGCCATTTTAGCGGCTAATTCAAAAGAAAGTGCATCTGAGTCAACGGGGTGGAAAGATCCATCTAGGAGGGTCACTTTTAGGCTATCAATCTCATAACCTGCAAGTGGTCCGTTCTTCATTGCTTCGCGGAAGCCTTTTTCTACTGAAGGCACATATTCTTTCGGTACGTTTCCTCCTTTTACGTCATTCACAAATTGTAGACCTGTAACCTCTGCATCAGCTGGTCCTAGCGTAACAACTATATCAGCAAATTTACCTCTACCACCTGTCTGCTTCTTGTAAACTTCACGGTGATTAACAGATGCCTTAATGGCTTCCTTATATTGTACTTGGGGAGCTCCTTGGTTGCACTCAACTTTGAATTCTCTCTTAAGTCTGTCTACAATAATTTCAAGGTGCAATTCGCCCATTCCACTGATTACAGTTTGACCTGTTTCTTCGTCTGTGTGAACTCTGAACGTTGGATCCTCCTCAGCTAATTTCGCTAAAGACATACCTAAACGATCTACATCTGCTTGAGACTTTGGTTCAATAGCAACTCCGATCACCGGCTCTGGAAACGACATAGATTCCAAAACAATCGGATGTTTCTCGTCGCATAGAGTATCTCCTGTACGGATGTCTTTAAAACCAACACCTGCTCCAATATCTCCTGCTTCAATAGCATCAATTGCATTCTGCTTGTTAGAGTGCATTTGGAAGATACGGGAAATACGCTCTTTCTTGTCTGTACGCATGTTTTGAACATATGAACCTGCATCTAACTTACCACTGTATACTCTAAAGAAACAAAGTCTTCCAACGAAAGGATCGGTTGCAATTTTGAATGCTAAAGCAGCAAAAGGTTCCGATACACTTGGCTTTCTAACTTCTTCAACTTCTGTGTCCGGGTTGATACCTGTGATACCTTCAACATCAACGGGAGAAGGTAGATAATCCATAACGGCATCTAACATCTTCTGTACACCCTTGTTCTTGAAAGCACTTCCACAAAGGATAGGAACAATAGACATATCAATTGTAGCTAAGCGAATAGCCGCTACCATTTCTTCTTTGGTGATCGAATCCGGATCCTCAAAGAATTTCTCCATCAATTTGTCGTCGTATTCAGCAACCGACTCAACTAGTTTCTCGCGAAATTCATTTGCAGTTTCAACTAGATCTTCGGGAATATCAATAATATCATAGGTCATTCCTTGGGTGCTATCATCCCAAATAATACCTTTCATAGTCAATAAATCAACTACACCAGTAAATTCAGCTTCAGCTCCAATAGGAATTTGCAATGGAACAGCGTTAGCCCCTAATCTATCCTTGATCTGCGCGACTACTTTAAAAAAGTCTGCACCAGCACGGTCCATTTTATTTACAAAGCCCAAACGAGGTACACGATACTTATCCATCTGACGCCAAACGGTTTCAGATTGTGGCTCAACACCTCCAACCGCACAATAAAGTGCAACAGCACCATCAAGAACACGCATGGAACGCTCTACCTCTACGGTAAAGTCAACGTGACCTGGAGTGTCGATGATATTGATTTTGTATTGCTGCGTCGATGGAAGTGACTTTCCTTGTTCGGTTGGAAAATTCCAAAAACAAGTGGTAGCCGCAGAAGTGATGGTTATCCCTCTTTCCTGCTCTTGCACCATCCAGTCCATTGTAGCCGCACCATCATGTACTTCACCAATTTTATGGTTAATACCTGTATAGTAAAGGATACGCTCAGTGGTGGTCGTTTTACCCGCATCAATGTGCGCACTGATGCCGATATTACGTGTTAATTTGAGGTCGCGTGCCATTATAATTCTTAGTCAATAATTCGTTTAGAAACGGAAATGTGAGAACGCCTTATTAGCTTCCGCCATCTTATGAGTATCCATGCGCTTCTTTACCGCAGCTCCTTCTTCTTTGGCTGCTGCAATAATTTCATTCGCTAGGCGCATGCTCATAGTCTTCTCATTGCGTTTACGTGAATAGTTAATCAACCATTTCATTGCCATGGAAATCTTGCGATCTGGACGAATCTGCATTGGGATCTGGAAGGTAGCTCCACCCACACGACGGCTGCGCACTTCTACATGCGGCATTACGTTGGTTAAAGCCTCTTTCCAAACTTCCAGACCGTCTGGTCTTTCTGTCTTTTCAGATACACTTGCAATGGCATCATAAAACACAGCGAAAGCAGTGCTCTTTTTGCCATCATACATCAGGTTGTTCACAAAACGAGTTACCAGTGGATCGTTGAATTTCGGATCCGGTAACAGTGGACGTTTTTTAGCTCTTTGCTTTCTCATTTCTTCTCAGTAAAGCTTCTTATTTCTTCTTGCCTTTAACAGCACCTTTGGCCGCTGCTGCTACTGCTCCTGGCTTAGGACGCTTAGCTCCGTATTTCGATCTACGTTGTCTCCTGCCATCTACTCCGGCAGTATCCAATGCTCCTCTAACAATATGGTATCGAACTCCAGGTAAATCTTTTACCCTTCCTCCTCTAACCAATACGATCGAGTGCTCTTGTAAATTGTGTCCTTCTCCAGGTATGTATGCATTAACCTCGTTTCCGTTGGTTAAACGCACACGCGCTACTTTACGCAAAGCCGAGTTAGGCTTCTTAGGTGTGGTAGTATAAACTCGGGTACAAACACCTCTTCTTTGAGGAGATGCATCCAAAGCAGCCGACTTACTCTTCTTCTCGATTTTCGTACGACCTTTCCGCACCAATTGCTGAATGGTTGGCATAAACGCTTGTTTTTCTTGTCTTTACGCTATATTCCCTAATTTTTAGGGGACTGCAAAGGTACAATCATTTTCAATGCCCACAATAGGTGATGTAACAATCTTCTATTAAACATGAAAAAAACTTGATTTCAAACCACTACGAGTTGAAATGTGTCTTTGCTCATTTGCTCGTGAAGCACCTTTCTGTAGCCCTCTATCTTTTCTTTCGAGCCCAATCTGGAATGACGAATGGTATAGAGTTGTGCTTCTTTGATTAGCTCCAATTCAAAGAATTTTTCCAAACGTTTAAACAGTTCTACTTGCAATTGAGGCTCGCCATTAAAACAGAAACTGGAGCTTACGGCACTGTGACTGGATAGATTAACTCTAATTCCCAAGTCGTAGAAGATCTTATAAATGAAACTCAGTTGGTCTTCGGCGATAAAAGCTAAATCTCGGGTGGAAACTCTTAACCACCATTGTTTCTCCTTGCGAATAAAGCAATCGATATGTGGTGTTAATTCGAGATCCTTTCCAATATGCGTTCCAGGATTTTGAGGTTCAATGAAGCTTTTGACAAATAGAGGGATGGATTTCCTCTGCAAGGGCTGAATAGTCTTTGGATGGATAACCGAAGCTCCATAATAGGCTAATTCAATTGCTTCTTCATAGGAGAGTTGATGAAGCAATACGGTGTCTTTAAACACTTTCGGATCTCCGTTCTTAATTCCAGGTACATCCTTCCAGATGGTAACCGAATCGTATTCTAGGGCGTAACAAATGGCGGCTGCTGTATAGTCCGAGCCTTCTCTTCCTAAGGTGGTGGTTTCGCCTTCAGCATTGGCTCCTATGAAACCCTGGGTAATAAACCAGCTGGTATTATCCAATGCCTCTTTCATTTTTCTCTCAGTGGCTTCCCATTCTATTCGGGCATTTCGATGCGTTGAGTCGGTTGCGATAAGTGCGCGACAATCTTTCCAGACAACCACCAATCCTTCCTTATTTAAATAGTGAGAGATGATTTTCGTTGAAAGCAATTCTCCAAAGGAGACCATTTTATCATAATCTCGGGCGAAGTGGGTGGGTTTCGAACTCAATTGTTCATTCATCGCAGCCCAAATCGGGTTTAGGCTTTGATACACTTCTTCACGCGCCTCTTTTTCCTGAAACAGTTCGTCTACAATGTTTAGGTGGAAGTTTTGAATTTCTTTCCACACCTTCCTGCATTCTTCTGAAGCTTCATACCAATATTTAAGCACCAACTCTAATGAATTGGTGGTTTTGGCCATGGCACTCACCACAATGATGAGCTGGGTCTCTTGGAAGCCCTTTAGAAGCTCCGTCATATTTCGAATGCCTGCGGCATCTTTTACCGATGCACCTCCGAACTTAAAAACTTGCTTTAATCCTTCCATACTATTGAAAAAGACTTGGGAACTCAAAGATTACAAAGGCGTACAAAAAGAAACGAACAAAGCGCATTAAGGCCACTACTAAATACTTTTTAAGGGGATAGTGCACCACTCCGGATACTAAACTCACAGGACTAAAAGGAAGCGGGGTTAATGCGGCTATCGAGATCAATAGACCTCCGTATTTGCGGATTTGCTTGAATTCATCGACATAACGTTCTTCTACCCAGCGGTGGATTCTCGGAATCTTGAACAATTGGGTTCCGAAATAGAAAGAGATAATTCCACCTACATAGGAAACAATGGCTAGCGCCAAAACCCATAGATAAGGATATTGATAACTGCTCAATGCCCAAATGAATAAGTCGGGGGGAAGAATTCCGAGGAAGCACTCTGATATAAACAAAATGCCAACAAGCCAGAGGGGTGGCAGGGATGTTTCGATCCATTGGGTTAATTCATCGGTAAGGATGAAGTGATTGGCCAAGGCAAAGACCCCCGCGAAGGCAATCAATGCCAGCAAGAACTTCGATAAGTTCTTCTTGAGAAACCCTACTCCACCTTTGCGTGAAAACCGAAAAAAATAGGCTTTTCCATTCCTGAACAGACCCCCCGTCTCTCTATTCTTCTTTCTGCGTGCCATTAGGCCGAAAATAGAACTTTGATTGATACCATTCTCTTAAGAAATTCTAAACCAAATGGCTTTTTTTCCATATCTCCTTCTGTATTCTATTTTCATTGCTTCCAATTGCTCAAACTCCTCATCGGAGCGCAAAATTTCTTCGGCTTTATCTCTGGCGATGTGCAAAAGAGCCGCATCTTTTGTTAAGCTCGCCAATTTTAAATCCATTAGTCCGCTTTGCTGTGTACCTAATAAATCGCCCGGACCTCTTAATTGCAAGTCCACTTCTGCTATTCGGAAGCCGTCTTGGGTGGTCACCATGGTTTCCATTCGGGTGCGGGCTTCGTTGCTTAATTTCTGACCGGTCATTAAGATGCAATACGATTGATCTCCTCCTCGGCCTACTCGGCCTCGGAGCTGATGCAACTGAGATAAACCAAATCGCTCTGCACTTTCTACAAGCATCACTGTGGCATTGGGCACGTTTACACCTACTTCTATTACAGTGGTGGCTACTAAGATCTGACAAACGCCTTCGGCGAAGCGTTTCATTTCGAAGTCTTTTTCTTCGGGCTTCATCTGTCCGTGGACCATGGCTACTTCAAACTCGGGCCTGGGGAAAAGATCTTGGATGTGCTGAAAGCCTTCTTGCAGATTTTTATAATCTAAGGTTTCGGATTCTTCAATCAAGGGAAAAACCACATAGACTTGTCGGCCTTTGGCAATCTCTTGTTTCATAAATCCAATTACTTCCAACCTTCTGTTTTCAAAGCGATGCACCGTCTTAATGGGTTTTCGTCCTGGGGGTAGTTCATCGATTACACTTACATCCAAATCGCCGTGAACCGTCATGGCGAGGGTGCGGGGGATGGGTGTGGCGGTCATCACTAAGATGTGGGGTGGAAGGGTGTTTTTCTTCCAAAGGGCTGCGCGTTGGGCTACACCAAAGCGGTGTTGCTCATCGATTATGGCTAAACCAAGATTCTTGAATTTTACTTTTTCCTCTAATAAGGCATGGGTTCCTACTAAGAAGGGAAGTTCGCCTGATTCCAGCAGGGAATGTATTTCGTTTCGCTGGGCGGTCTTGGTACTTCCAGTTAATAGGCGAATGGGGTAGGGAAGTCCGTCGAGCAATTCGGTGAGGGTATGATAATGCTGAGTGGCCAGTATTTCGGTGGGCGCCATCAAGCTTGCTTGAAATCCATTGTCGAGGGCTAGAAGCATGCACAAAAGAGCCACGATGGTTTTGCCACTTCCCACATCTCCCTGCAAAAGCCGATTCATATGCTCTCCGGATCCCATATCGGCTCTAATTTCTTTCATCACTCTTTTTTGAGCATCGGTGAGCTCAAATGGAAGTTGCTTGAAATAAAAATCGTTGAAAGCGTCGCCTACTTTGGAGAAGACAAATCCTTTATAGGTTTTCTTGTGGTTTAGCTTATGCCGCAATAAATGCAGTTCTAGGAAGAAGAATTCTTCAAACTTTATTCTCTGAATGGCTTTTTCTAAAATGCTGCCATAGCTTGGGTGATGCACATTCTGAAAGGCTTCTTGTGCTTCGGGCCAATTGTATTGCTGCAACCAAGCGGTAGGCAAATATTCTTGCAGTTGAAAATGCGGATTGCGCACCAGTTCTCCTGTGAGTCGGGCGATTCCGCTGCTGTTCAATCCTCTATTGCTGAGTTTTTCGGTCGTATGATAGACGGGCTGCATGCCTTTGCCCTTGAACTCCTGCTCAGGCACAAGCAGTTCCATTTCGGGATGTACGATGTTAATCTTCCCCTTAAACCGACTGGGCTTACCAAATATTACATAACGACCTCCTATTACTAAGGAAGATTTAATCCACTTAATTCCTTTGAACCAAACCAGCTCAATAGATCGTTGTCCATCGGTTGCCATGGCAACCAATCGCTTGGCTTTTGGTCCGCCTATTTCTTCCACTCTGCTCAGGCGAAGCTCTAATTGCACCTCTCCTTCTTCCTCCAATATCTCGAGTAATGTATGCACCCGTGTGCGGTCTACATATCGAAAGGGATAATAGCGCAGTAGATCGCCAAAGGTCTTGATGGCCAACTCCTCTTTTAATAAGGAGGCCTTTTGAGGTCCCACTCCTTTTAAATATTCAATACCCGTTTCTAAAAATCCTTGGCTCATGGTTCAAAAATAGAGGCTTCAATGCCTTACTTTGGTGCTATGAAGAAATACATTTATTCGATACTCTCCGTTTTTTGTTTACAGACTTCTCTTGGTCAAGAAAAAAGTCTTCCCATCGATCAGTTGAAACTTGTTTTAGAATTGGATTTAAATCCAACCGAATCCAGTCTAAACGCCAAGGTTTCTATCGATTGTATGCTCTTAACATCTACCGACAGCATTTGGTTGGATGGAGTTCAACTTTCTTATTCTTCTTTTAAATGGAACGGAAACGAACATCCCTACCAATTCAATGAAAATGGATTGTGGTTTAAGCCAGGAGAAGTTGACCGAAGCAAAAAGCACAATATAGAGATTGAATATGCTGCGCAGCCGCGCAAGGGAATTTACTTCAGAGGTTGGAACAATGCCGATCCGAATCCGCAAATATGGACTCAAGGGCAGGGCATCGATCACCGGCATTGGATTCCACATCAAGACGATCAAAGAGATAAAGTATCTACCGAAATAGTGCTTGATTTTCCTTCGGAATACGAAGTGGTATCAAATGGTATCTTGCTCCCATCCACCCAAAAAGCAGCCGAGAATTCAAAACATTGGCATTACCGTCTGGCCGAAGCACATCCCTCTTACCTCATTTTCTTGGGTATTGGAAAATACAATATGAAATGGGACGAAAAAGAAGGACAGATTTTCCAGCATCTGTTGTATCCAGAGCACAAGGCTTTGTTTCAGGAGAATTATAATCAGACCGCCGATCTATTTGTTTGGATGCAGGAGGCGATAGGAGTAAAGTTTCCATGGACTGCCACCTATAAGCACATACCCGTAGCCAATTTCAAGCATGGCGCTATGGAGAATACCTCGGCCGTTGCCATGGGCGATTTTTTCTTGCAAGATTCAATGATCTTGTATGCCGATCGCACCCAATTGGAAATTCAAGCCCACGAAATGGCCCATCATTGGTTCGGAAACTCGGTCACAGCGCTGAATTCTAGCCACCATTGGTTGCATGAAGGATTTGCCACCTATTGGCAGTGGGAAGCGAAAAAGCAATTTGAAAGCGATTTTCTCTATCGGTTGTCTCGTGAACAAGCCGCTCAACGCGTTTTTAGTCAAAGTGCGAACAAGCCTTGCTCCGTTTCAGACGAGAAAGCCGGTTCAGTGGCCTTCTACGATAAAGGTGGATGGGTGGTTTCTATGTTGAAGGAATATGTGGGAGAAGAGGTTTTTAAGGAGGGAATAATCGATTTTCTAAAGGCAAACGAATATGGCGTGGTACAGGCATCTGACCTGCTGACTTCTATGGATAAGGATAAGTATGAAATCTACCAAGACTTCTTCGATTATTGGGTGGAAGGAGCTGGGGAGCCTGAGTTGGGCCTAAAGCTCGTTGGAAAGAAAAACAAACAGAGCATAGAAATCTACAATCCTTCTAAAGCGCCCATGAGGCTAGAGCTTTTGCTAGTGCATGCCGACGGTCGCTTGGAGACACAATTCCTTCGCCTGGGCTCTGCTGAGAATCTCAATAGATTGGATCTAGAAGGAAGAGACCTTTTAGCGGCTTTTCCAGATGTAGATTTAAAATGTTTAGCGAAATGGGAAATGGCGCCTTTGGAAGAAAAAGCTCTGAAACAACTGTTGAAGTTGGAGAACCCAGAGGTTCAAAAGTATCTGCTTCGCTATTATCCCTCCGCACTTACTTTGGGGAAGAAAGACATAGAAAAGAGTCTCCAATTAAAGGAAGTCGATTTTATCTGGACGGTCTTAAACGCGCTTCCTACATCCAACCTAAAAGAAGAGATGCTGCTGCAACTTTGTGGAATAGACTCGCTGCGTTTTTTGGTGGATATGTATTTCAGTCAGAATACGAATACCAGTGAATGGTCTGTGAAGTTGGCCGAAAAGCTTTGGGAGAATCCTTCCTATAAATCGAAGGAAACGGCTTTGAGCATTTGGTTTCAAAAGGATCCAAAGCTATGTGTGGCCCATGCGCGCTTGGCGCTCGATTACAATGAACCCGTGGTGAAAAATCTGAAGGTGGCAGCCAGCACCTATTTGCTTTTAAAGGGAGACGAAGCCGGCAAGGCTCAACTCATTGCCTTGGCTCTTCCACAAAACGAATTCAACACAAGAGGAATGGCCTTGAGCTCGATGACGATGAAAGGCAAAGGGGTTTTCGATCAGGAGGTCTTGGAAGGCTGTCTTCAAGATTATTTCGATCCGAATGGGAGAATTGCGCGTCCTACCAGAGACTATGTTCATTTCTTCTTGAAAGATGGAACGCATAATTCTAAAGTAGAGCAAAGAGTAAAGCAGGTGTATGAAACCTGGACAGACAATCAGCAAGCCGTGTTTGACCGATTAAGCGGCTGGAAGAAATGAACCAATTGGGTGTAAAGAAAGAGCAGCTGATCGATTTTCTAGGTGGATGGTTGATGCTCAATTTGGCCTTTCTGAGTGCCGTGAGTTTGCGATTCGACGATCTGCGGGTAGAGAATCCTACCTATTATAATTATTACCTCCAACTCTGGGTCTTCAACAATTTGCTTTGGTTGGTGCTTCGTCAGCTCAATAGAAGCGCTACTCCTTTGCAATGGAAAGAAGGAGTGCGCAAGAAGATGGGACAAAGCCTAGGACTTATCCTCTGGCATATTTTGCTCTTCGCCCTTTTGCTCTTAGCCTTAAAAGAAACTTTCTTCTCTCGATTGTTTGGCATTTATTTCTACGCTCTTTGGACTCTCTTTCTATTGGTTTGGGATGGATTGTACTTTAAATGGCAAGAGAATAGAAGAAAAAAAGGACTAGGCCGGAGGCGGATTGGTCTGGTAGGTTCGGGTGGAAGTTTTGAGAGACTGAACAATCCGGAGGCTCATTTATATCAAGAAGGATTGCAGTTGGTTTGGTCTCTGGAGCAAAAGAAAAATGCGGGCATAAAGCCAGAGAACTACGCGGCCGAACTAAAGAAATCTGGCGTACAAGAATTGTATCTTGCTCTAGGTGATGCGGCTGAATTGCTGCAATGGCAGCGCTTTGCCGACGCCCATTTGATGCGCACCCGCATTGTGCCCGACTTTCAAATGCCCTTCAATAAATCCTTTGAGGTGGAGTATTTGCTGGGCATTCCGCTGATCTACCCACGACAAGAGCCCCTAGAGAACTTTAAAAACCGAAGTATAAAGCGATTGCTCGATCTACTCCTCTCTCTCTTTGTAATTGTTCTTGTTCTTCCTTTGGCCTTTATTCTTATCGCCCCATTAATCTTAGTAAGCAGTCGAGGGCCCATTTTCTTCACCCAGTTGCGCTCGGGATTGAACGAAGAACAATTCTATATCTTAAAATTTCGGTCGTTGGGATTGGATGGAAAACCCTTTGCCGTTGGAAATTTCATCCGCCGCCACAGCCTAGACGAGCTTCCGCAGTTTCTCAATGTCTTAAAAGGCGAAATGTCGGTTATTGGTCCTAGGCCACATATGTTGGAGCATACCAAGGAGTACAGAGACAAGTTGGATGGATTTATGGTACGGCATTTAATCAAGCCTGGAATTACGGGCTTGGCGCAAGTGCAAGGATATAGAGGACAGATAGAACAAGAAGGCGAACTGGAGTCTAGAGTACTAGCCGATGTCTATTATCTAGAAAATTGGTCGGTATTGTTGGATCTCAAGATTGTCTTCCTCACGGTCTTTCAAGCACTTTTTCCCTTACCGAAGGCCAGGTAATTTGGCGGCATTGTTTCTAAATGCTTCATTTCGGTAGGCCGCATAGGCATTGCCCAGCTTATTGCCATCCTTTCCAACTCCCTCTAGGTACACATAGAGAGGCGGACGCACATTCTCTTGTTTTTTCAATTCCATCCAAAGAGGTAAGACTTGAATGGCCAGCTGAAAGAGTTTCGGATTCTGAGAAGTGAGGGAGCAGCCGTGCAGCATTTCAAACGACTCTTGTATTTTGCCTTGCTTGAGATAGAGCTCGGCCAAGTTTAAGCGCAAGAGTTCAAACTCCGGACTGATGGCGTAGGCCTGTTCATACCATTTTAAAGCTTCGTCTAAATTTCCTTCACTCTTAAAGCTGTTTCCCATTTGGTTAAGAGAAAGAATATGATACGGAGCCAGGCTAAGAGCGCGTTCAAAATCGAGTTTGGCGGCTACGGCATTCTTTTGAACGTAGAGCTTGCCAATACCACTGAAGTAAGGCATCGGATTGGTGAAATTATCCATCCTATAAAAAAAGCTTTCTGCTTTTTCAGCGGCACCCACAATGCGGCCGTCTTGTTTTTTATTGTATTCCAACACCTTGGCACCCAATATTTCTCCTTTCATATGTGCCTTTGCGGCATAGGCCGAGCCCAAAGAGAGAAGACTGAGGGGCAACCAAATGGCCAGAGCCGGAACGCTTACGAGGCTTTTATTGGAAGAAGTGCTGAGCAACAGAGCTAAGAGCACAAAGAATAAGAACATATGTCCGCTTCGCTCGTAAGGGAAATCGCCCAAGGAGAAGATCAAATGAGCTAGAATTCCAAATCCAACAACCCATTTTAGTTTTCCCCATTCATCGTTGGCTTCTTCCTTCTTAATCAAGGCTTTGAAAACGAAGAACAAGAAACCCAAAAAGAAAAGCAGGGCCGGAATACCAAACTCCGAGGCCATCCACAGAAAATCATTGTGCGGCCGTTGGATAGAAATCTGACCGTTCATCACCTTGGCGTCGGTATGCTCTAGTCCGTATTTTGGAAACTGAATGCGCCATTGACCTGCGCCCACACCCGTGAGGGGATGTTCTTGAATCATTTCGAGGCTATTCTGCCAGAAGGAAAAACGACTTTCGATATTGGCTTTGTCTAGGAATTGTTTTTTTCCTTCCGACACCATGGTGAAAGCCAAGAGACCAAGTGGAATCAGCGCCATCCAACTGTACTTTCTAAAAGCCAAACGCAAGTTCGACTTATTGGAATCGAAGAGGAAGCGGAGGCCGAAGATGAGGAGGGTAGAGCCAATGAGGGCGAGCCAAGCACCGCGGGTGCGGAGCACGAAGATCTCCAAGAGCAGCAAGGCGCTAATGGCCAAGGAAGCTTTCTTCCAATTGCCCTTTAAGGCTTGATGGCCCATGAGTGAAAAGCAAAAGCAGAGCAACAGCATGCCCGAAAGCAGGTTTTTGTGTTGAAATAAACCCTTTACCGCATAGGCATTGATGAGCAAATCGCCTTCTTGCCAGCGCTCTATGATCTCAAAACCCGCATGAATAGACACAATGGAAGCCAAAATGGCTCCCGACTTATAGAGATAGGTAGTAGAGAGAATTTTGTGTTGAAGGGCATAGCGCAGGCCTATAAAACAGAGGAGCAAACTGCCATTGCGGAAGAGAAAAGAATACGCATCGCCGGCATAGGTAGCGGCGGGCAAAGAAATCCATTGCCAGAGGTACCATATAATAAGGAGTAGGGTGGGAAGATCCAAAGCCAGGCTTTTTTCTTTCTTATTCCCGAAGGCTAAAAACAGACCCAAGACGGCGGCCACGGAGGCAATCCACAGCTGTCTGGCGGCCAAACCGGCATCTCCAAGCTCTTTTTGCAGGGCAAATGGCAGCACAATAAAGGCCAAGAGAATAAGTATGTCAGTGAAATTCAGCTTTGTAGATTTCTCCGCGCTCATAGTTATGCTTTAAGCGGAAAATACATCAATTTTGATGCTTTGAACAAAAGCATACATACAAGAGAAGAAAAGCCCCTTGAACGAATCATCGAAGCGGGCCGTAGCCCATTGAAACAAGTCTGGGTAGACTTTGTGCAATACAAAGATTTGCTGCGCTCTTTTGTGCATAGAGATTGGAAGGTGCGCTACGGACAAACCCGCTTGGGTTGGCTGTGGATGTTCATTCAGCCCATTCTCAGCGCCGCTATTTTGAGCCTGTTGTTTTCGCGCATCGGTTCAAGAGATGGAATTGAAATTCCCTTTCCACTCTATGTGATCAGTGGATGGATAGGCTGGTCGTTTTTTTCTTCCGCCAGCACTCAGTCTAGTCAACTCTTGCAGCAGTACCAAGCCATTATTCGAAAGGTATTCTTCCCCAAACTCTTTTTGCCCATCAGCAAACTACTGGCCCTACTGCCCGAGTTTTTAGTCGGATTGTTCTTGGTGCTCATCTACACCCTTTGGAGCGGCTACGGGAGTTGGAATCTCCTTTGGTTGCTACTCGCCCTTCCCTTTATACTCCTCAGTAGCTTTTCTGTAGCACTGTTGAGCTTTGCCATAGGAGGCAGTTACAGAGACATTCAACAATTGCTGCCCTATTTCTTTCAGATGCTTTTCTTCCTCACCCCTGTGGCCTACAGTTGGGGATTGTTTGGAAGTGCGCTTCCACCCGAATGGCAATTTGTGGTCTATTTGAATCCGATAGCGGGAGCCATAGAGCTATTTAGGCATGCCTTATTCGGTGCGCTCTTTCCCATTCAGTACGCCCTATTGAGTTTTGGCAGCACTATGCTGTTGTTGTTGGTTGGATTAGCGCTCTTCCGAAAAGAAGAAGCGCGTTGGATGGATGAGTTATGAAGCGGATAGAAGTAGAAGGCATAGGCAAGCGCTACGAGCGCAATGCACGGAGAGAAGACCTTTTAATGAAGCGCTTTTTTTCGGCAGGGAGCAAGAAAGAAGAATTTTGGGCCTTGAAGGATATCTCCTTCCAACTAAAAGAAGGCGAAACCTTGGGCATTATTGGAAGCAACGGCAGCGGAAAGAGCACTTTGCTGAAAATACTCTCTCGAGTGAGCAAACCCACAGAAGGAAGAGCCAAGCTGATCGGAAGAGTAGCGCCCTTGCTGGAAGTAGGCACCGGCTTTCATCCGGATTTAAGTGGAAGAGAGAATATCTTTTTGAACGGAACCCTCTTGGGAATGCCACGGGCTTCGGTTTTACAGAAGTTGGATGAGATTATCGATTTCAGCGGCATTGAGTCGTTTATAGATACCCCCGTAAAGCAGTATTCGAGCGGAATGTATGTGCGCTTGGCCTTTGCCGTTGCGGCGCATTTAGATTCAGAAATAGTCTTGGTAGATGAGGTTTTGGCGGTGGGCGATCTGGCCTTTCAAGCCAAATGCCTCAATAAAATGCAGGAGCTGAGTCAAAGCGGAAGAGCCGTTCTTTTGGTGACCCATCACCTAGAAAGTTTAAATAGACTGTGCGATAGCGCGCTTTGGTTGGATGGAGGCAGAATGCGCGATTTTGGAGCCGCCGATGCGGTGTCTGCCCGCTACCGAGCAGAAATGATGCTGAGGGCGAAGGAAATTCCCGCCGAACAGAGAAGCGATAGAAGAGGAACCGGCGATATTCAATTGAAAAAGCTGCAATTGCTGGATGAAGAGGGAAAGGAAATACAAGAGCTAGAGGTCGGAACACTGGCGCAGTTTGCCTTGCACATTCATTCGCCTCATTTGCAACTCGATCAGCTACAAAATTTGCGCATACAGCTCAATCTCTTTTCAGAGAACGAACGTTTTATAGGCTGTTACGATTCGAATATGGATTTAGAGCAGAGCCGAATGCCTTTGCCCATAGAATTGAAGACCGATCTACAGAGCATGCATCTCATTCCAGGTGAATACGCCTTGGTGGCCCGATTGCTCATCAACGGCAAACCCGCCGATCGATTGGAGTCGGCTTTGAGCTTTCGCGTGCTCCCGAATGCGCGCACCTCCGAATTTAGAAGAGGCGGAATGCATTGGGAGTTGAATTGGAAAAAGAGCGAATTGTGAGCTTACCGACTTTTTGGAAAGATCCGGCCGAGTATCCTGTGGTAGTTTTTGGGATGCACCGATCGGGCAGCAGCTTGCTGTCTAGAATACTGCATTCGTCTAAAGTGTATATGGGCTTGCTGCAAGAGCACAATGCCGAAGCCATTCACTTTCTCAGCCTCAACCAAAAGCTATTGAAAGAGAACTATGCCGATTGGTTGGAGCCTGTGGTAGTGAGAAAGAGTGGAGAACAGAAATTATCAGGTGCAGCACTCTATCACGAGCATTTTAAATTGAACAGAGGGGGAGAAGTCTACAGACGATTGTTTTTCAACGAGGCCTGGGGATGGAAAGATCCGCGCAACACCTTTACACTTCCTTATTGGCAAACCGTTTATCCAAAGCTCAAAGCCATCCACCTACATAGAGACGGCAGAGATGTAGCCATGAGTCTTTTCTATAGGAATCAGAAAATGGGGGAAATACAAGACCCGCGATTGAACAATCTGCTGTTTTGTTTTCAGCTCTGGGAAACATATATCGAACAGGCCATGCGTTATAGCGAAAAAGATTTCCCACTCTTGAGCCTCCGCTACAGCGATTTGGTAAAAGGAGAAGCATCGGTTTATTCCGAATTATCGCGTTTCGTAGGCCAATCCATCCAAGCAAAAGAAAGAGAAGAAAGGCAATACACCTACCCAAGCGAATTGCAAGCCGTAGCTTTGGAGAGCAAATGGATGAAAACACTGGGCTATCTATGAAGCCGCCTTCGGTTACGGTTATTGTTCCCAACTACAATCACGCGCCCTATTTGCGGCAGCGACTGGATTCTATATTGGCGCAAAGCTTTCAAGATTTTGAGTTGATCTTGCTCGACGACTGCTCTAGTGACGATAGCCTAAGCATATTAAAGGAGTACGCACAAAAGAGACCCGAAACAAAACTCATAGTAAACGAAAAGAACAGCGGGAGTCCTTTTGCTCAATGGAACAAAGGGGCTCAGCTGGCAAGAGGCCATTTTTTGTGGATAGCCGAAAGCGACGATCTAGCGCATACGGAACTCTTGGCCCGCAATGTGGCCGCCTTGCTTGCCCATCCGAAAGCCGTTATGGCCTACTGTCAATCGGTATTCATAAACGAAAAAGGCGAGGAGGGAAACAACTACCGCGAGAACTACCAATACATTTATAAAACAGATCGTTGGGAAAACGACTTCTATTCAGAAGGCGTAGAAGAATGCCGACGCTATATGTTGCGCCACAACAGCATTCCGAATGCCAGCGCCGTATTGTTTCGGAAGAAGGAATTTTTAGAAGCAGGACCCTTGCCCGTAGATTGGAAGTTGAATGGCGACTGGATGTTCTACTGCAAACTACTGCAGACGGGGGGACTAGCGTTTAGCGCCGAGACCTTGAATTATTTCCGCAAGCACGAGCAGACCCAAAGACAGAGAGCTAATGCCGATGCCACAGCCTATTTTGAAATACTGCAACTGGCCGACTTTATCTCTGATAAGAATGCACCCGATGCCGAGTTTCGGAAGCATTGCTACGCACAATTCGCCAATTGGTGGATCGGCAGTTTGTTTCGTCAGCATAGGTCATGGAAGTATTGGAGAGACAATTTCAAACTGTATAAGCGGTTCAGGGCATATAGAGATTTTCTGTT
>Ga0136655_1000376_pt1 | contig 19904 bp, 17 predicted proteins | sample CPBDNA_2_FD_94863 | JGI IMG/M metagenome (GOLD analysis project Ga0136655, IMG submission 94863) | Freshwater to marine salinity gradient microbial communities from Chesapeake Bay, USA - CPBay_Spr_15_0.8_DNA (version 2) | ecosystem: Environmental > Aquatic > Marine > Coastal | place: USA... | reverse complement strand
TTCTTCAGATAGCCCTCAAAAGGCTATCATTTCATTACAGAATGATAGGGGAACTTCTTATGAGATGTTTATAGCAATTCAGAACGAGCTCACCGCAGCCTTTACCGAACTAAGAGAGGAAGAAGCCATGAAAAAACATGGTAAGAAACTAGGAGAATTAAGTGCAAAGGAAGCCGATGAGATTAAGGATATGTATCCTCAAAAGATCTCAGAAGCAGAACCTGTAAATCTTGGAGGATAATGTCGAAGTTTAAACGAAAAGGCAAAGGAGGTACGCCTGCAATATCTACAGCCTCCCTTCCGGATATCGTATTTATGCTGCTATTTTTCTTCATGGTAACCACCACCATGAGAGAGGTAGATTTGAAAGTAAAAAATACGAAGCCCAATGCTACTGAAATTCAGAAATTGGAAAGAAAATCTCTTGTATCATACATCTATGTTGGTGCTCCCAAGGATCGACTAGCTACTCAGTTTGGCACAGAGCCTAGAATTCAATTGAACGATGCTTTCGCTAAACTCACGGACATTAGTCAGTGGGTAGAAACTGAAAGAGAAGCAAGAAATGAAGCAGAAAGACCACTCTTGACTATTTCAATCAAAGCCGATAAAAAAGTTAAGATGGGACTAATAAGCGATTTAAAACAAGAGCTTCGAAAAGCACAAGCTCTTAAGATTAATTATTCTGCAACTCCAGGAGAAATTTTTGGAGGGAAAAAGAAGTAGTTAAGTACATTTTCTAACAAGAGCCGACTGAAATATTCAGTCGGCTTTTTTGTTTGTGTTCTTTTTTAATAGCTAGTCTCAATACAGAACATTAAATTTCTCAATTCAACCCAGTTGAAGTCAATAATTTTCTTAACTTAGGTAAGATTCCCATAAATCCGAAATCATGAATGCCACCCATATCCACCTTCTTTTTAATCACGTTCCTGTTCTAGGTTCCATTTTTGCACTAATCATTTTAGCCTTTGGTCTTTTTGGAGCCAATCGCGTTTTAAGACGTACTAGCTATTATATTTTTATAATTGTTGCTCTCTTTACCTTACCCGTTTACTGCTCTGGTGAGGGTGCTGAAGAGGTGGTAGAAGACATAGCTGGTGTCTCGCATGCCTATATCGAAGAGCATGAAGATTTGGCGAATATTTCACTCTATCTCATGTTGATTACGGGTGGGCTTAGTGTTGTAGCACTAATTGCTGGAGCAAAAAGTCAACAAAAGGGAAAGCTATACGCTAAAATTATATTGGTAGTTGGACTAATTAGCTTTACTACCATTGCTATTACAGCAGGACATGGAGGAAAAATTCGCCACAGTGAAATAAGAGATCAAGCCGAACACGCTTACTAAACTTCCGACTGATGCGATGGAACTTAGAAATTACTTTCGAGCCCTCTAAGTCTTCGGAAATAGAGCGTAGTAGCAAATATGAATAATCCTATTGCTAGTGCATACTGCCAAAGTGGAGTTATGCTGTTAACATTTAAAGCGTCTTCTATTGGCATTTCACTACCCCTTACTTGAATGAGAACAAATAAATTATTAGTAAAGTGAGCGAGAATGGGGAACCATAAACTTTGAGAAGTCTGTTTTATCCATCCCAAAAGCCATCCAAAACAAACCAAACCTATGAAGTTTAGCCCTTGCCAGTGGGTAAGGCCGAAAAGCAGCGCTGTAATGAAAATTGAAGTCTGCACATTCAGAGAGCGCTTAAACTCTTCCTGTAAAACACCTCTAAACAAGAATTCTTCTGCCAAGGCTGGAACAAAAGCAATGATTATGACGGTGAAGACATCTTCCAAAATACTTTCGGAAGTCAAGAAAACGGCCATCTGCGCTGCAGAATCCTGGCTCTGATGAATTAAATAATCATACCAATTGGAAGGAAGTAGCGCATCAAAAGCCAATAGATTCAAACGGACAATTCCTTCTACCATCCAACCGAAAGCAAGAATTCCAAGCATAACCGCCAAGGCCAATCTAAGGTCTACTGATGTTCTATTTCCAATAGCAAATAGGTTTGAGCTTTTTGTCATAGAAACAAAAACGGCCGGTCCCACAACGAACATACCCGTTATGAGAAAAAATTGAAGCATTCGAAATACATTCCGAATATTCACTCCTCCAGAAGAAAGAGCATTTTCAATGCTCAATTCTGCTGGAGATACTCCATAGATAATATGAACCAATCCAAAAGCGACTAACTCTAGCAGAAGGCCAAACCCGAGCATAAAAAAAAGAAGTGATATCAACCGAAAAACAAGTGATTTATCCTCTAGCATTCCTTGTGTACTCAAAGCCTTCTATTAATGTAATTTTGTGCAATATATGGTCAAGATTGACAAAATAGAACTTCCAGACTTCCCGTTGCTATTGGCACCGATGGAAGATGTAAGTGATCCTCCGTTTAGAAGGCTTTGTAAGGAGAATGGTGCCGATTTAATGTACACCGAGTTCATATCATCTGAAGGACTGATTCGGGATGCGGCTAAAAGTTTGAAAAAGCTAGATATTTTCGAATATGAACGCCCCATCGGCATTCAAATTTTCGGAAATGAACTAGATAGTATGGAAAAAGCGGCCGAAATTGTTACCGCTTCAAGGCCTGATATTCTCGATATTAATTATGGATGCCCTGTACATAAAGTTGCTTGTAAGGGAGCTGGTGCTGGTATTCTTCAAGATATTCCAAAAATGGTTCGGCTCACCGAGGCCATTGTTAAATCGACACACTTACCGGTTACTGTTAAAACGAGGCTAGGATGGAGCGAAAGCACCAAATACATTGTAGAAGTAGCGGAGCGTCTTCAGGATGTGGGCATAAAGGCCATTAGCATTCATGGAAGAACAAGGCAACAAATGTATAAAGGAGAGGCTGATTGGACTCTAATTGGAGAAGTTAAGAACAACCCTAGAATGAATATTCCAGTATTTGGAAATGGGGATATTGATAGCCCTGAAAAAGCAGTGGCCATGAAAAACCGGTATGGAGTTGATGGAGTAATGATAGGGCGAGCCACCATTGGATATCCCTGGTTCTTTAGAGAAGTGAAACACTTTATTCAAACAGGTGAGCATTGTTCTCCTCCGACTTTAGAGGAAAGGATAGAAGTGGCACGAAGACATCTGCAATTATCTGTAGAATGGAAGGGTGAAAGAACAGGCGTTGTTGAAACCCGAAGGCACTATGCGAATTACTTTAAGGGTTTGGCTGATTTTAAAGAGTTTAGAACTCAACTAGTGACTACAGATAGTTCAGAAGGCGTTTATGCCATCCTAGATGCCATTGGAGATCAATTCTTAACAGTAGTCTGAGAAAAATCTGGTACTCCTCTACTACCCCACCAGCTTGAAGCACCACCGAGACCAAGCAGTGTAAACAACACGAGAAATATATCTGAGTAAGCTAATCGAACTGGATAAGATTCCACTGCGTAGCCCTGTCCCAGTTGAACAAAACCATAACTCGATTGCAACCAAACCAGTAGAATTCCACCTAAAATTCCAATTAAGCCCCCGATGGTTGTGAGCTGTAAGCCGCGAATAAGAAATATTCTTTGAAGGGACTTTCTACTCAACCCTAATGACCATAGTGTGAATAAATTTTGCCTCTTCTCGACCATACTAATTGCCAGCGCTCCTAGTATCGTAAAGCAGGCAATTCCCAGTGTCAAAGCCAAAATCAGGTAGGTCATTAAACCTTCACTTTTCAAGACTTTAAAAACACTTAATTGCTGTTCATCTCGGTCCAAAATCTTAAATGAACCCCCGAGCAGCTTTTGAAGTTCTGCCTCAACTTTGGAAGGTTTCGCATCGGTTTCTAGTGCAATTTCAATAGCAGAAAGATTATTGGGCTGGCTATTTAAATCCTGTGCAAAATCAAGCGGAACAAATGCAAAGGCATTATCAAACTCAGGTTGAATAGAAAAAACGGCCTTAGGTGAAATATGCTTCGTTTTATAAGCACTCGACCAATTACTTGCGCTGGGAATTCCTTTAGAAGGCACAAATAATTGAACCGCCTGAGGCTGTTCAGAAAAATAAACCTCCAATTTGTAAGCAAGTCCAATTCCAAGAAGCATCTGTTCTCGGGTAGGGTCGAAATTACCGATACGAATTCCCTCTTGAATGCGATTTACACTAAGGAAATCTTCATCAACACCTCTAAGGCGAGCTACCACCTCCTTTTCACCGTAACGAAAAAACGCCTTTTCTTCCAGAACAAAAGAAGCTGATTTGATACCTGACACAGCTAGAACTTCTTGTTTTGAAATTTGGTTGTCTGGGAAAAACTTGCCATCGATAGGCATTACCTTTAGGTCGGAGTCGAATTGAGTGTAAAATGATCGAATCAGATCTTCAAGTCCATTAAATGCCGATAGAACCGTAAGCAAGGCCATGGAGCCTACGGCCACTCCTGCTATAGAAATTCGTTGAATATTATGAACTTGGCCCTTTAATCTTTTGGCCCTCAGATATCTTTGCGCAATAAATGCAACTGCGTTCACAAAATAGGATTTTCACCTTCACCTCGCAAAAGGCGATCTATATTCTCTTCGTAGTCTAAAGAATCGTCAAGGAAATAACTCAAATCTGGCATTTTCCGAAGCTGATGGCGCGTTCTAGAAGCCAGTTCATTTTTTATTTCAAAGGCATGTTTGTGCAATATTTCCATAGCTAATTCTTTTTCTTTTAAAGGAAAAAGACTAACATAAACACGTGCAACCGAGAGGTCTGGGCTCACCCGAACTCTGGTAACTGAGAGTAAAGTACCCTTGAAATACTTCTTTGCAAAACCAATAAAAATCTGTGCTAAATCTTGCTCCAGCAAACTAGACACTCTTTTGAGGCGTTCGGATTCCATAGAATACAAAGGTAATCAATCCCCCACCCTCGTATCTTTGCAATGTGAATCCATTTTGGCGAATAAGAGAATTTCTCAAGCCCTACACCAGCAATCTCGTCTTAAACGTTGTTTTCAACCTCTTTGGCGTGCTTTTTTCGTTATTTTCTATTGGTTTAATCGTTCCTGCTTTAGAAATAATTCTAGGGAAAGATCCTTCCGCTATGATAGATCATAGCGCCAACGGCATAGTAGACTCTTTAAAAAATAGCTTCTACGAAACCATGGGCAGCTTTACCATAGAGTACGGACAATCTGGAGCTCTGGTTTTTGTTTCTGCTTGGGTTATTATCGCCTTCTTTCTTAAAAACTTCTCAAAATACTTTGCCCTTTATTTTGTTGCACCACTTCGAAATGGCGTAGTTCGTGATATCCGCGTGGCCATGCACGACAAAATTCTAGCCCTCCCGATTGCTTATTTCTCTGAAAAGAGGAAGGGTGATATTGTTTCACGAATGACTGGTGATCTAAAAGAAATTGAGTGGTCTGTTACTATGGTGATCGAAGTGATTTTTCGTGAGCCCATTATGATTATTGGTTCTTTGGCCATTCTCTTTTATATGAGCACGCCGCTTACCTTGTTCGTGCTAATTCTTCTTCCTGTCGTAAGCTTTGTAGTAACTGCCATTGGAAAGAGTTTGAAGAAATCTTCTGGCCTTGCTCAAGAACGTATGGGTCAGGTATTATCCAGCGCAGAAGAGACTCTTGGCGGATTAAAAATCTTAAAAGCCTTTAACGCTGAAATCGTTAAATCGCGCAAATTCAAGGAAGAAAATGACTCTCATTTTAAGTTGATGAACCGCGTTTTAAGAAGAAATGACTTGGCTTCTCCCGTTTCAGAAACCTTAGGAACTTGGGTTATGGCTTTGGTTATATGGTTCGGTGGCAATCAGGTTTTGAGATCGGATAGCTTTGGAGTTGAGCAGTTTATTGGGTACATCATCTTCTTCTATCAAATGATTGGCCCCGCAAAAGCTCTTTCAAAGGCAAGTTATCATTTGCAGAGGGGCAAAGCATCTGCCCAGCGCATTTTTGAAATTATAGATGAGCCTAATCCAATTGGAGATAATTCCAATCCTATCTCAATAGCTGAATTTAAAGAATCTGTTCAATTCAACAATGTTTCTTTCGCCTATGGAGAGAAGGAAATATTAAAAGGGCTCAATTTCGAATTAAAAAGAGGCGAAACCCTAGCATTGGTAGGACAAAGTGGAAGTGGTAAGACCACCATTGCCAATCTGTTACCTCGATTCTATGATTTAGAAAAAGGAAGTATTCAGGTGGATGGTCACAATATAAAAGATCTCAAGCTACGCGACTTAAGATCCTTAATGGGTATCGTAAGCCAAGAATCTATCTTATTTCATGGAACGGTATGTGAAAACATTGCTTTGGGGAAACCCTCTTCCAGCCTAGAAGAAATTATTGAAGCTGCTAAAGTTGCCAACGCACATGACTTTATCCTAGGATTAGAAAAGGGTTATGAGACCAATATTGGTGATGCAGGAGGAAAACTCAGTGGGGGTCAAAGACAACGATTGGCTATTGCCAGAGCCGTACTAGCTAACCCACCCATTCTTATTCTTGACGAGGCTACTTCCGCCCTTGATACTGAATCGGAACAACTTGTTCAGCAAGCTTTGACCAATTTGATGAAAAACAGAACTTCCTTGGTTATTGCGCATCGACTAACAACCATTCAGCACGCCGACCAAATATTAGTGATGGAAAATGGGCATATTGTAGAGAGAGGTTCTCACAATGCTCTGCTTGAAGCAGATGGCGTCTATGCCAAACTTTGTCAAATGCAAAGCTTTACTTGATGGAAAAAATAGAACATTTGGGAATTGCCGTAAACAATTTAGATGAAGCTATTCCACTGTATGAAATTTTACTAAATACTAGCTGTTACAAGTTAGAAGAAGTAGAAAGAGAGGGAGTTAAAACGGCCTTCTTTCAAAACGGACCGAATAAAATAGAACTTCTCGAAGCAACGCATCCAGACTCTCCCATTGCCAAGTTTATAGCCAAAAAAGGAGAAGGGATTCACCATATAGCCTTTGCTGTTTCCGATATCAAAGCGGAAATGAAAAGGCTCAAAGAGGCCGGATTTAACCTATTGAGTGACGAACCCAAGCTAGGCGCAGACAATAAATGGGTGGCCTTTTTACATCCCAAAAGCACCAAAGGTGTTTTACTTGAATTATGCCAAGAAAGAGACTAGTAGTCTCGACTTCCTCTCTTTGCAAGTGTTAGTGGATTAGAGGTGTCCTCTAAATACTCACTGCGTTTCTTGAAGGCATCGCATGCCAAATAAAAGGCTTCTATCAAGGAGCTTTCATTTGCTTCATTTTTTCCAGCTATATCGAAGGCCGTTCCATGATCTGGAGAGGTTCGTATGTATTTCATTCCAGAAGTGAAATTTACCCCTCTGTGAAAATCCAAAGCTTTAAACGGAATTAGACCTTGATCATGATACATGGCCACCACTCCATCGAATTGATTTTGAAGCGATGAACCAAAAAACCCATCAGGTGAATAAGGACCAAAAGCCAAAATGCCTTGAGCGAATGCCCTTTCCGTCGCCGGTTGGATAATCTCTATTTCTTCTGTCCCTAATATTCCTGAGTCGCCATTATGTGGATTTAATCCTAAAACAGCTATACGAGGTCTTTCTAGACCAAAATCTTGCTTCAAAGCTTTATTTAAAGATTGGATTCGCTTCATAATCACTTCCACAGAAAGACTAGAAGCTACCTCCTTCAAAGGAATATGTCCGGTAACCAAAGCGACTTTAAGACTTTCCGAACAAAGAATCATAAGGGATTCATCTGATTTAAACCGATCAGACAAATATCCAGTATAACCTGTAAAATTGGGGATGTTCTGAGCCACAAGTGATTTGTCGAGTGGAAGGGTAACCAGCACATCAATTTGTCCATTCTCCAAAGCTTCACAAGCAGCATCTAAGGATTTAATGGCATATTGCGCTACTTCAGGACTGGGTTTTCCTGGTTCGATTCGAACATCGTCTTGCCATGTTTGAAAGACATTCAGTGCATTCTGCCGAAGTTCCCCCAAATTTCGAGTAGAAAAAGGTGTTAACTCTTGCATATTAAGAACTTTTCTGTAGAACGAAACAATACGTGAAGACCCAAAGAGTACAGGCGTAAAATGTTCGAAAATACGGTCATCGGCAAGCGCTTTTAGCAGCACTTCTAGGCCAATTCCATTTGCATCTCCTAGGGTAATCCCAACTTTAATTTTATCGTTCATGATCTATTCTTAAGAAAATCGAAAAGTAAACGAACTCCTACAGCAGTTCCTCCTCTAGTTCTGTATTTGTCCGTAGAATCTAGAAAAGCCGGACCCGCGATATCCAAGTGAATAAATGGATAATCAGTGAAATGTTCAAGGAATTTACCCGCCGTAATAGCACCCGCTTCTTTACCACCAATATTTTTAAGATCGGCAATAGGACTTTTTAAAAGATCCTTATAATCATCCCAAAAAGGAAAAACAGCCAGCCGCTCATGTACCTTGGCTCCACTTTCCTCTAAACTCTTCATAAGTTTAGGTTCCGCATTCCCCATGGCAACCACTCCCTTGGTTCCAATGGCCGCGGCCGCAGAACCCGTAAGCGTGGCAAGATTAATAACAAATTCGGGATTGAATTTCTTCGCATAACTAAGAGCATCTGCCAAGATCATCCTTCCTTCCGCATCTGTATTTAGCACTTCGACCGTAGTACCATCAAACATTTTTATAATATCCCCTGGAGTATACGCATTGCCTCCCGGGCGATTGTCTGTAGCAGGAATTAACCCAATGATATGAAGTGGAAGTTCATTCCTTGCTGCTGTTATGAAAGCACCTGCAACTGCAGCAGCGCCACTCATATCGCTTTTCATGCTATCCATTGAACCCGCTGTTGGTTTCAAGCTCAAGCCTCCTGTATCGTAAACAACTCCTTTTCCAACCAACACAATGGGCTTAGTATTTATTGCATTTATTGGCTTCCACTCGAGTATACTAAAGCTAGGCGGATCAATACTGCCAAAATTCACTGCTAAAAGTCCACCCATTTTAAGCGATTCGATCTTTTTCTTGTTTAAGATCTCCACGGAGAATCTGCAGTCCGCTCCCTTGGCCTTTATCTCCTCAGCCAATCGAACAGCCGTTAAATAATTCACTGGCTCATTTATCAGATCACGGCTAAAAAAAACTGCTTCTTGAATGCTATTGAGCTCTCTCAATTCGCTATCGTCAAGATCGGGGGCGAATAGATTATTTAAGCGAATAGATGCTTTCTCTTTTTTGTATTTATCGAATGAGTAAGAGGATAATAAGACGCCTTCCAGAACAAAAAAGACTTCCATTCCATTTGATAAACTAACAATATGTGCTGTTTCAGCCTTATGCAATTTGCATTTTCCCAGTATCTGAACCCCTAAGCTCCTGAGTGTTTCGAAGCTGGAGGTATCTTTCTCCTTTAATTCTGCCTTAAAAATACAAATGCGCCTATCGGCTTCCGTAAATTCAAAACTGTTGTTTTTATCGTCTTCAAACCAATCCTTTACCCTCTTTCTTGCGTTTCTACCCACAGATAAACGGCCTAAATCTCTTAATCTGCTAAAAAGGTATATCTCTAGTTCAACTTGAACGTCATTGGGTTCGTTAAAAACTGTAATCATTGAATTCTAAAATTTACCCAAAGGTAGGACTGCAAATTCAATGTGTAGAATTAGTTTACGAAAGAACAATTTAGGTTCAAATGAGGACGAATGATGCTACCTTTATGGTTCGAATGTTTCCTTCTAAAATTTTGTGACTAGTCGCAACTTTAGCAGGTGCAATTCGTTAAAGTATTGAACCGATATTAATTGTGTTGAGAAAGATATTTCTACTTGTTCTGGTTCTTCTGACTTCGGTTGCACAAGCCACGCACAATCGCGCGGGCGAAATTACCTATAACTGGATTAGTGGTCTTACCTATGAATTCAAAATAACTACCTACACAAAAGAATCTGCACCAGCAGATCGATGCGATTTAACAATTGATTGGGGAGATCTCGGTACTTCGACCTTGTATCGCACTAATGGACCTGTTGGTGCCTGTCCGTCGCCCGCAAGAATGGGAGAAGTCTTGCCAGGCGATTATAAAAGAAATGTTTATGAGGGACAACATACTTTTTCTGCACCTGGAATTTATATCGTTACGGTAGAAGATCAGAATAGAAACTCCGGGGTAAACAATATTCCTAGCTCTGTAAATGTTCCTTTTTTCATACAAACAGTACTGAGAATTAATCCTCAATTAGGACCTAATAACTCTGTTCAACTTTTAAATCCGCCAATAGATGATGGATGTGTGAATAGGATTTTTGTGCACAATCCTTCTGCTTTTGATCCGGATGGAGATAGTCTAGGTTACCAATTAGTGAATTGCCGAGGTGCTTCAGGAGTTGAAATTGTTCAGACCTATGATCCTTCCATCGTTCAAAATCCAGTGCGCGTTGATTCTGTTAATGGAGAGTTTATCTGGGACACTCCACAAAATCAAGGGCAATTTAATTTTGCTATACTCATAACTGAATATCGAAAAGGACCAACTGGTTTTTGGGAAATTATAGGATCGGTTACTCGAGATATGCAAGTGGATATTACTAATTGCAATAATAATCCACCTTTCATCGATCCCATGGGGCCCTACTGTGTTATTGCAGGACAGAATCTCAGCTTTCCAGTGCGTGCGGATGATCCAGATCGAAATACAGTTGTTTTAACAGGAACTGGAGGCCCCTTAGTGGTTTCTAATCCAGCTACGTTTATTCAACCCATTACAGGACTAGCACCGGTAACAGGATTTTTCTCATGGAATACAGACTGTATACATGTGGGAAAGCAGCCCTATACAATGACCTTTAAGGTAAAAGACAACGCTTTTAATTCTGCTGATCCCGATTTGGTTGGATTTCAATCTGTTGAAATCCAAGTTATAGCCCCTGCACCTCAAAATCCAACTGTCATAGCCCAAGCCAGCTCCTTACTCCTTCAATGGGATACGTCCATTTGCATTCAGGCGGATGGGTATCGTATTTACCGTAAAGATCAATTTTATGGGTATACCCCCGATAGTTGCGAAACAGGTGTTCCTGTGTATACTGGCTACAAGCAAATTGCAGAGATCTCAAGCGTATTCACTACCTCATATCTCGATAGTGATAATTTGAAACTGGGCAATCAGTATTGCTATATGGTGATTGCCTACTTCGACGATGGTAGTGAGAGTCAGGCTTCTATAGAGGTCTGTGCTCAATTAACTCAAGATGCACCGATCCTTACAAAGGTAGATGTGGTTACTTCCGATTTAATTAATGGTGTAATAGACCTCGCTTGGTTGCCTGTTCGTGAATTAGACAGTGCCATTACTCCATCTAATTACGCCTATGCTCTATTTAGAGGATTAGGGAAGAATCCTTCGAGCTATGACAGCATCGCTTTCTTCCCCAGCTATACAGATACTGTCTTCACAGATTCGGGGTTAAATACGGAGGAAGAAACCTATACTTACAAAGTTCAGTTTTATCATTCTGGTAGTGCTGGCAATGGCTATCTAGCCGGTAAGTCTTCTAACCCTGCTAGCTCCGTTTTTCTAAACGCCCGTCCTCAAGATGCATCTAACTTACTGACCTTCTCCTTCAATGTCCCTTGGATCAATGAACGTTTTGTTATTTACAGGCAAAATATAACTGGACAATTCGATAGTATTGCTGAAGTTGAAACATCTTTTTATTTAGACACCGCACTAAATAATGGCGATACCTACTGTTACAGAGTACTTGCCAAAGGAGCTTATTCAGGAGGAAATATTTATTCTCCTCTGTTAAACCGTTCGCAAATACAATGTTCAACCCCGATAGATACAACAAGGCCTTGTCCGCCTTTATTATCGTCGCAATTCGATTGTAAACGAAATGATTTGGTTCTTTTCTGGGAAAACCCATCAGACAACTGTCCAGAAGACATTGCTTATTACAATCTGTACTTTAAGCCCGCCGAAGATGATGAATTTCCTTCTAGCCCTTTGGTAAGTAATATAAACTCTGATTTTTTCGATAATTTCGATGGCGAGTTAATCGGATGCTATGCCGTTAGTGCTGTAGATGACGCAAATGGAGATCCTGGTGGAAGTGCAAATGAAAGCGAACTAAGCAATGTTATTTGCCTTGAGGCCTGTCCTAATTTAGAGTTACCCAATGTCTTTACGCCTAATGGGGACGAATTCAATAGAACTTTTACAGTTGTTCGTGATGAAAATGGCATTCCATTAGTAAATAGTATAGATGCTTTCGATATGCAAGTTTTTAATCGCTGGGGGCAACGGGTCTATTCTACTCAATCTCTTGATGCCTTTGTAGAAGTTGGATGGAATGGTATTGATGAGAATTCCGGACAAGAATGTTCTGAAGGAGTTTATTTCTTTGTCTGTAAGTACACCGCTTTGAGTGTCCGTTCAGTCCCAGAACAGGAAATACATGGAAGCGTCCACCTTTTCAGATAAATAAAACATGTTTACAGGCATCATAGAAACCCTTGGAGAATTAGTGCATATTGAAAACGAAGGCACTAATACTCATTTTACCCTATCGTCGAGTTTAGCTCCCGAATTAAAGATTGACCAGAGTTTAGCGCATAATGGAGTCTGCCTTACAGTCGTTCGAATAGATGGTCTTAGGCATGTTGTAACAGCCATTGAAGAAACAATGGTGAGAACGAATCTCAGCGATTTATGTGTTGGAGATTTTGTGAATCTAGAACGTTGCATGCAAATGAATGGCCGGCTAGATGGGCATATCGTTCAAGGACACGTAGATACAGTAGGATTGTGCACTAGAATAGAAAATAGAGATGGCAGTTGGAATTATTTCTTTGAGCATTCAACAGAACTGAGTGAATATGTAACTGTTACCAAAGGTTCCATTTGCATAAACGGAGTAAGTCTAACCGTAGTTAATTCTGGTGAAGGTTTCTTTTCAGTATCGATTATTCCTTACACCTACGAGCATACACAGTTTAGTTATTTACAAGAAGGAATGAAAGTAAATTTAGAATTCGACATTCTAGGCAAGTATGTTGCTAAACTCATGAATCGGTAAGCTGATAAACATCCATAAAAAGCCATCTAAAATTAAATGATTAGATGGCTTTTGCTTTACAGATATCTAAGTTCCTATTTGGCTTCGCTTGAGAATACAGTTACTGACCCTAAAAAACGTTCAGAGTACTGTGTATTATAATGCTTGACATTGAGTACATAGAAATAAACTCCATCTGCTACTATGCTCCCAGAATTCTGGTCTGTTCCATCCCAAACATCGTTTATATAGTCTGCACTTGTATAGACTTGGTTGCCCCAACGATTAAATACAGAAAGAGTGGCCTCATCATAATCTCCAATATTCTGAACAGAGAATAAATCGTTGATTAAATCTCCGTTTGGAGTAAATACGTTCGCCACGACAATAGAGTCTGGCTCATCAATGACAGGAGGTATAATCACGCTATCTTCTTTCGTTATACAAAACTGCTCCCAGTTAGAATGCGATACATACGTAGGATTACCCAAGCGAATACCACTTACTCTAAGTGCATAACATCCAGTATCTGGAGGAAGAGTAAAATTAAAAGTAGTATCGATCGTTGGATTAATCCCTTGTCCTGTTACTGAAACCCAAGAGTTATCGTCTTCTGGGGTGGCACTAATCATTACATCATAATTCACATTCAACCAACCATTGTACCTATTCCAAACCAACCTCTTTTCGGATGGAATTCCATTGGCTACTGTATCGATTCGAATAGAAGTAATATTTGCGCTTGGATTGTATACCTCTTGATTTACAATTGGCTGTATGGCGTAGCGGTAATTTCTTACCTCAACATCACCAGGACCTACGCCGAAATCAGTCCATTGTGGGTCGCGTACAGAATTCATTCCTAATTTGGTTCCAACCATATTCCAAGTAAATCCATTGTCGTCTGATCGGAAGAAGTTTACACCGGTGGTAAGTTGTTTAGGATAGCTCAAGGTATCAACCTCATATTGTACCCTGGTTGTCCAGTTTGTATCTACAGTTACGTTTCGCACCGCGTAACCAGGCTGCCAACAATTGTCAACTATTACAAGCATGGTGTAAAATTCCTGCAAGGGAAAACCACATTTGTTTAAGAGGGTATTTCCATCATTTCCCAACTTAACATAAACGGTATAAATACCATTGACTGTCAACGGCTTGTATAATTTCAGACGAACCTGATCCGTTTGGAAAGAGTTTCCACAGTTTGCATCATACCCAATAACTGGACGAGCAATAGAATCTGGACCAATAACACGGAAGTCAGAACCATCTAGAGCTATACTAGTACACTGAATTTCCACATCAAAATTCATTGTAATGGAGGAGTCACCGCAGTTATATGCAATGGTTGGAACGATGTAGCTATAGCCTGTTGGGCTTAAAGGGTCTACTATTGAGTCATTTGAAATCTTAACACCTGCCAAAGAACCCAGCCAAGCACCACTTATGGTATCTGAACCAAATCCGGGTGCAGACACATCGATCTTAGGACCATCCTGAACCGAAGTTTTACATTGTGCAGCAATAACTACTTGCATATCTCTAACGGAAGACCCTACAAACTCCCAAGCACCAATTACATTATTAAAACGATATTCTCTCGCTCGCACAACAATGGCACAAACTTCTTGGTTAGGACCTGTTGTAAAGGCATAAGTACCCGTTTTTGTATCTACTTGGATACCTCCAGTCCCTGGTGCCGTTGTAACAGGAGCTGCTGCCGTATACCCTGCGGCATAAATCAAATTAGTAGCCCCGCCACCCAAAAACTCTTGAGCATTTGCCAATTCGTAGTAAACAGAATCTCCATTTGGCTCAGTAGAGGCTTGAGACCAAACAAAATACTTATTGGTACAAAAAGCCTTTGCTGCGGGAGTTATAAATTGAGGAGATGTGTTTTGACCATTCGTATTATTCAAGAACGCCTCCACATAGGTTCCGTCACCTGCAGGAGTCGCAAGATTGGTAATTGCAGGGTTTCTACAGCAAGTTTGCCAATAAAAGCGAATGTCTGAGCAGTTGGAAGGAAGAGTCACATTTCCGAAATAGTTGTGTTGTGTAATTACAACAAAACCCGGGGTGCTTGAAGAAACACACTCGTCTAGGTCAGGTGTTAATATTCCACCGTCTGAGTGCGGTGTAGATCCAAGAGGATTTATTCTTGTCATTGACACTGACATATTTCCAAAACAAGAGGATGTAATATTCACTGTGGTTGTGGGGCCCAAACCAATTCCAGTTACATCCCGGTATACCTTTAAGATCACCCTATATTGCCTTGGGATTCCTGTGGAATCGCCTATATACTTGTATTGTATTTCCGCACCCGCCACGTGGGAGGCCTCAAGGGAAAATTGGCTGCAAACAACCAAAATCAACAAGGCTAATACTCGCTTTAAACTCTTCATATTTTTGCTCAATTATGGGCTTACTCTTAGATTACTAATTTACAAATTAAGCACATAATTGAGTTAACCCTAATGGATTAATGAGTATTCGAGCTGTTTTTATTGATTGAACGGTGCGAGATTGGTCTAATGTTCACTTATTAAAGCGCAGTTTTCTTAAAATCATCCCCTCAACTAAGTTCGACAAACTACATATAATCAAATAAATATCAGTAAATTAGAAAACAGAAGCCTTTGCAATCCCACAACTTAATAAGGGTGTAAACAACTTCGAAGAAATTAAGTGTTTGCTCCCATCCTCTGCTCTATTTTTGCCCACTTCAAATAATCAACATGCAGCATATCCGGAATTTTTGCATAATCGCACACATTGATCATGGAAAAAGCACCTTGGCAGATCGCTTGCTTGAGACCACTCATACTATAACGGATAGAGAGAAAAAAAATCAACTTCTCGACAATATGGATCTAGAGAGGGAAAGGGGAATTACCATAAAAAGCCATGCGATTCAAATGAATTATCTGGCGGAGGATGGTGAAGTCTATGTTCTCAATCTTATAGACACACCGGGTCACGTAGACTTTAGCTACGAGGTTTCTAGGAGTATTGCTGCTTGTGAAGGCGCCCTTCTTATTGTTGACGCTGCCCAAGGGATTCAAGCCCAAACCATTTCTAATCTGTACCTCGCTTTAGAACACGATTTAGAAATAATTCCAGTCTTAAATAAAATAGATCTTCCCAGTGCGAATCCTGAAGAAGTAAAAGATCAGATAATTGAGTTGATTGGATGTGATGATGAAGACATCATTCCAGCTAGTGCAAAAACAGGCATTGGTATAAAAGATATTCTGGAAGCTATTGTAAAAAGAGTGCCGGCACCAAAAGGTGATCCAGATGCGCCTCTGCAAGCCCTAATTTTCGATTCAGTTTACAATCCTTTTCGAGGGATTGAAGCCTACTTCCGCATTTTGAATGGTCAAATGACAAAAGGAATGAAGGTGCGTTTTATGGCTACTGGCAACAACTATTACGCAGATGAAATTGGTGTGCTGAAATTAGAGAAATCACCCAGAACAGTTGTTAAGGCTGGTGATGTGGGCTATCTTATTTCTGGCATCAAAGAAGCTCAAGAAGTAAAAGTGGGTGATACCATTACAGATTCGAGCCGACCTGCTGAAAAGGCCATTGATGGATTTGAAGAAGTAAAGCCTATGGTCTACGCAGGAATTTACCCCGTAGATACTGAAGAATTTGAAGATCTGAGAGCTTCCCTAGACAAACTCCAACTAAACGACGCCTCTCTGACTTTTGAAGCAGAATCATCCGCCGCGCTCGGATTTGGATTTCGCTGCGGCTTCTTGGGCATGCTTCATATGGAAATTATTCAAGAGCGACTTGAACGAGAGTTTAACATGACTGTTATCACCACAGTTCCAAACGTGTCTTACCATGCTTTCTTGAAGTCAAATCCTGAGGAAGTTTTAATGGTTCACAATCCTTCTGACTATCCAGATCCTTCACGGCTAGACCATTTCATGGAACCTTTCATAAAAGCGCAGATCATTACAAAGTCTGAATATGTGGGCCCAATTATGACGCTTTGTATTGAAAAACGAGGAATTATCACCAACCAAGTTTACCTCACTTCAGACAGAGTAGAGCTTACTTTTAATTTGCCTTTGGCCGAAATCGTATTTGATTTCTACGATCGACTAAAGACCATTTCGAGGGGATATGCTTCCTTCGATTACCATCCTATAGAATATCGAATTAGCGACTTAGTGAAAGTAGATATTTTACTAAATGCAGAACCTGTAGACGCCCTTTCGTTTTTGGTGCATAAAAGCCGCGCTCACGAAATAGGAAAGAAAATGTGCGAGAAACTAAAAGAACTCATACCTCGCCAGCAATATGTTGTTGCCATTCAGGCGGCAATTGGGGCTAAAATTGTGGCCAGAGAAACTCTTTCTGCTTTAAGAAAAGATGTTACTGCAAAATGTTATGGCGGCGATATTTCTAGAAAGCGTAAACTACTTGAAAAACAAAAAGAAGGTAAAAAAAGGATGAGACAAGTTGGAAACGTAGAAATTCCTCAAGAGGCTTTTCTTGCCGTTTTGAAACTAAATGATTGAGTTTAATGCGAAAAAGAAAAAATCTTCAAATCATTAAAAATGAAAACCTTAATACATCGTTTACCTCTATTTTCTCTCTTTTGTCTCATTAGTCTTTCAGCACTAAGGGCTCAAACAGCCGAGCCGTATATGAAAGGCAAAGACCGAATTTTTTATACCTATTCATACGCTTTTATTCAGCCTAATGTAGATTCATATAAGTCTACTTTGCGATCCAATGAAAACTTAATTCAGCTTTATCTAGAAACCAAAATCGCAAAGAAGTTTTTTGTGGGCTACGGATTGGGCTACAATTCAACTAATTTTCATCACAACCTCAGAATTAGCACAAATCCAATTACGGGTGAAAACAACTTCCAACTCATTCCCGATAGTATAGATTATTCTAGCAACAGGTTAAATGTGAAATATTTAGAGATTCCCATAGAACTTCGCTTTCGCTCTCAAACCCAAAAAGGTAGAAGCCTGCGGTTCTATGTCGGTGCCAAGGTCGGTTATAGAATAAACTCTTACGCTCGGTACAAAGATGATGTTGTGAATGTGGCCTATTATAACTTAGACGAACTAAACCACTGGAATTACGGAGTCTACACTCGAATTGGCTATGGTCTATTGAGCATCTATGCCTCCTATAGCCTTAGTCCTCTTTTCAATAATTTGAATGATGAGCAATCCAATTGGGCCAATCAAAATGCCATCAGTTTTGGATTGAGTATAGGCGGTTAGTTTTTCCCTTCTGGGGAATTTTCGGGATAGAATAAGGCTCTCAATTCTGTGGCATCTTCCGGCTTCATCTTTCCAGATAATATCAAGGCTAATTGCCTTCTTCTCAAAGCCCCATCGTATCGCTTCTGTTCTAAATCTGTCTCTGGGCTAATTTGAGGAACTTGGATTGGTCCTCCTAACTGATCAACAGCAACGAAAGTATAAATGGCTTCATTGGCCTGAATTCTTTGTCCTTGACCTGTGTTATCCTCAATAAAAACATCCACAAAAACCTCCATAGAGCTGCTAAAAGCCCTACTCACTTTCGCTTCTAGGGTAACTATACTCCCTTGAGGTACAGGATGATTAAATGAAACATGATTAACAGTGGCTGTTACAACAATTCTTCTGCAATGTCTATGTGCCGATATGGCCGCGCAGCGATCCATCCAAGATAGGAGCTGACCTCCAAATAAATTCTTCAAATTATTTGTATCGTTCGGTAGAACGATTTCAGTCATAATTGTGAGTGATTCCGAGGGCTTACGCGATTTCATTTACTTGCTTATTCAAGCTGCAAAGTTACGTCTCACTACATGCTTAAACGATTAAAATATGCGCGCTTCTATTCGGAATTCACCGATCGATTTTTCTAAACCCCTCTATTTCTCAAACCTAGAATATATTCTATCACTTTAGAATTAAATATACTGGGTTGTTCAACATTCACAACATGGCCACAACTTTCAACAACAATGAGTTGGGCGGATGAATGCTGGGTAGCAATTAAGCGAATAGAAGGAAGAAACATATGATCCTCTTTTCCCATTATATAAAGCGTAGGAATGCCTGGATCTTTGTCTCTAAGAAATCGTAGCAAGGGATTTACATCTGCAGTTAGCGCAAACCATCGCTTGAATTCTTTCTGGTAAAGCTTCCGTGCCTCGTTGACGAATAGGTTCCGAGATTCTCTATGGTTCTTCTTAGGCATTATTACAAAAGCAAAAAGCTTATAGAGCAGCAAATAAGGCAAGGTAGATTTAAGAATAAATCCCATTCTCATGAGCAATTGCCCTTTTAGATTTATTTTCATCACTGCCCCTCCTAAAATCATAGAATGGGCTCTTTCTGGATGTCTTTCAAGAATCTCTCGAATGATAATAGTGCCTAGCGAAATTCCAACAAAATGCGACTTCTGAATTCTCAAATGATCTAGGACTTCAAGAATATCATTGCCAATGATATCAAAAGAATACTGCTTAATCTTTTCGAAAAGAGGCTCTTTCGATTTGCCATGTCCTCGCAAATCGATTAACAATACATTAAAGTGCTTTCTGAAATCTCGTATTTGTTTATACCAAATACTACTGCTTCCACCTGCCCCATGAATAAATGTAATCCATTCAGACGTGTCTTCCTTCTTAAATGCAGTATAATGCAGCATAGGCTAATAACATGGAAGGAATAAAGTAGTTCAACTCCACTTCGCTTACTCAATATGCAAGTGTACTATAAAAGTTGATACAAACGAAAAATCTAGTGTTTATAGCTGTCCGATAAATGCAAACCGCTCTTTTGATTGTAGAATTCAACTTTAGTTAACTTCTAAGCTG
>Ga0136655_1000374_pt1 | contig 19940 bp, 18 predicted proteins | sample CPBDNA_2_FD_94863 | JGI IMG/M metagenome (GOLD analysis project Ga0136655, IMG submission 94863) | Freshwater to marine salinity gradient microbial communities from Chesapeake Bay, USA - CPBay_Spr_15_0.8_DNA (version 2) | ecosystem: Environmental > Aquatic > Marine > Coastal | place: USA... | reverse complement strand
CTTAGACGTTTTATAGCGTAATGGAACCACATCGATCCATCTCGAACTCGATAGTGAAAGGTTACAGCGGTGAAGATACTAAAAGGGTGGCCTTTTGGGAAAATAACACAATGTCTAGGTTTTAAAATATATATGATATAATTATACATGGGAGTATTTCTTATATCTTAAGTTGCCTAACGGTGTTTATAGACCCATTTAAATAGAAAATTATGAGTAATGTTTATGATTGGTTTCAAGAGCGTCTTGAAATTCAAGCAATTGCCGATGACATCACTAGTAAATATGTACCTCCACATGTAAACATTTTTTACTGCCTTGGAGGTATTACATTGACTTGTTTTATTGTACAGGTTGCAACTGGTTTTGCAATGACATTTTATTATCGACCAACAGTTACGGAGGCATTTGCTTCGGTACAATACATTATGACAGAGGTGAACTTTGGTTGGCTTATTCGTTCAGTGCATAGATGGTCTGCAAGTATGATGGTACTAAACATGATTCTACATGTTTGTCGAGTTTATTTAACAGGTGGTTTTAAAAAGCCGCGTGAGCTTACCTGGGTAACAGGAGTAGCGTTAGCATCAGTAACTGTTTCGTTTGGAGTAACAGGTTATTCATTACCTTGGGATCAAGTTGGTTACTGGGCGTGTAAAATTGTAACAGGTGTTCCAGATGCAATTCCAGTTGTAGGTGGGCTGGTTGTATCAGTACTACGGGGGGGTGTAAGTGTTGGTCAAGGTACATTGACACGATTCTATAGTGCACATACTTTTGTGTTACCGGTAGTCGCTGCTGTTCTAATGCTTACTCACTTTGTAATGATTCGTAAGCAAGGAATCTCGGGTCCTTTATAATAATAAAAAATCTATATGAGACGAGACTACTAACGCATCCTATTATATAAATTTCAATATTAAACAACAATGTCAATCTTAAAAAAGCCTGATTTATCAGATCCAAAATTACGTGCAAAGCTAGCCAAAGGGATGGGCCATAACTACTATGGTGAGCCAGCCTGGCCAAATGATCTACTGTATATTTTTCCAGTTTGTATTTTGGGAACAATTTCGTGCTGTATCGGTTTAGGTGTTCTAGAACCAACACCTCTTGGTGAGCCAGCAGATCCATTTGCAACTCCATTAGAGATTCTACCCGAATGGTACTTTTTCCCAACATTTAATTTACTGCGAGTAATTCCAAACAAGTTACTTGGTGTATTTTCAATGGCAGCAGTTCCATTAGGGCTTATTACAGTTCCATTTATTGAAAATGTTAATAAATTCCAAAACCCGTTTAGACGTCCAGTAGCGTCTTTAGTTTTCTTGTTTGGTACGTTCACCGCGTTTTGGTTAGGGATTGGTGCGACAATGCCTATTACGCAAGCTTTAACATTAGGCTTCTTCTAATTTTGAAGTAAAAAGAAAGTCAATTTCTGACTTTCTTTTTATCTTCGTATTAATCAAATTAGCTTTTTCCAAGCAGATCATTTAGATCTTTGGAGTGGCGGTAATATCTCGCAAATTAGTTTCTCTTTTCTAGGCTTCTCCTAATTAAAGAAATATTACACTCTATTCAGTTAAGTAGCATGAACCAGAACGCCACTTGCGTTTAATCGGGAATTTAAAAATACTTAAAGTTCTTCCATCATGCAAAAGAAGTTGATTTCTAAATTCTTCTATATTTATCCTTGGTCATAGTGAATTCTTAAAGCGTCAATCCTTTATTTCGCTTTGTTTCATTAAGCTTAAATGTCTCTTCATCACTTATCTTCGGAAAATTTTTTTGTTCGAAATATTAATAATTGCAAAGCTTTTTAAACTTTTTTAACAAAATTCAGATTTGTGAAGAGAATTAAAGTACAATTCTATTTTAGAAAGCTTTAGATTTTGAACCTTAAAGGATCCTTACCTTAATCTGCTTAGGGAGACCAGTTTAAAGATTTCATATTTATAAGTCTCAGAAAAGGAGAGTAAAAATGAAAGTTAGCTCTAAAGAACTAGAGGCTAAAAAAGTTAAAGTTATAGTAGATAAAAACCCCGTTGCTACGTCTTTTGAAAAATGGGCACAGCCAGGGCATTTTTCTCGTACATTAGCAAAAGGTCCAAAGACAACAACTTGGATTTGGAACTTACATGCTGATGCGCATGATTTTGATAGCCAAACAAATTCATTAGAAGATATTTCACGTAAAATCTTCAGTGCACATTTCGGTCAATTATCAATTATCTTTCTATGGATCAGTGGGATGTATTTCCACGGAGCTAGATTTTCAAACTATTCCGCTTGGTTAAGTAGTCCGACTACAATTAAACAAAGTGGACAGGTCGTATGGCCAATTGTTGGTCAAGAAATCTTAAATGGCGACGTTGGTGGTGGTTTCTCAGGTGTTCAAGTTACTTCGGGTTGGTTTGAAATGTGGCGTGCATCGGGGATTACAAATGAAACAGAGTTATACTGGACTGCTATTGGTGGACTACTGATGTCAGCATTAATGATGTTTGCGGGTTGGTTCCACTATCATAAGGCAGCTCCAAAACTTGAGTGGTTTCAAAATGTTGAATCAATGATGAACCACCATTTAGCTGGTTTATTAGGTTTAGGGTGTCTTGCATGGTCAGGACATCAAATTCATATCAGTTTACCAATTAACAAACTTTTAGACGCCGGTGTGGCACCTCAGGAAATTCCGTTACCTCATGAGCTTTTATTTAATCAAGATTTAATGGGGCAACTATATCCAAGTTTTAAGAAGGGTCTAGTTCCTTTCTTTACGTTAAATTGGAGTGAATATTCTGATTTCTTAACATTTAAAGGTGGTTTAAATCCAGTTACTGGTAGTTTATGGTTAAGTGATACAGCTCATCACCATTTGGCACTTGCAGTCCTATTTATTTTTGCTGGTCATATGTACCGCACAAATTGGGGTATTGGGCACAGTATGAAAGAGATTCTAGAAGCTCATAAAGGTCCATTAACAGGTGAAGGTCACAAAGGGTTATATGAAATTCTTACTACATCATGGCATGCTCAACTAGCCATTAATTTAGCGATGATGGGTTCTTTAAGTATCATTGTATCTCACCATATGTATGCGATGCCACCATATCCATATATTGGAATTGATTATGCAACACAGTTATCATTGTTTACGCATCATATGTGGATCGGTGGGTTCTGTATTTGTGGTGCTGGTGCGCACGCATCTATCTTTATGGTTCGTGACTATAGTCCAATTCAATCTTACAATAATCTACTAGATCGTGTGTTACGACACCGAGATGCAATTATTTCGCATTTGAATTGGGTTTGTATTTTCTTAGGAACGCATAGTTTTGGATTATATATTCATAACGATACAATGCGTGCCCTAGGAAGACCACAAGATATGTTCTCGGATAAAGCTATTCAGCTACAGCCAATTTTTGCTAAGTGGATTCAGTCTATTCATGTTTTGGCTCCTGGAAATACTGCACCTAATGCATTAGCAACTTCAAGTTACGCGTTTGGCGGGGACGTAGTTGCAGTTAATGGTAAGATTGCTATGATGCCTATTCCATTAGGGACTGCTGACTTTATGGTTCATCATATTCATGCGTTTACAATTCACGTAACGGTTTTAATCCTTCTTAAAGGAACGTTATTTGCTCGTAGTTCACGTTTAATTCCGGATAAAGCAAATCTTGGTTTCCGCTTCCCATGTGATGGCCCAGGTCGTGGAGGTACATGTCAAGTTTCAGCTTGGGATCATGTATTCCTTGGCTTATTCTGGATGTATAACTGTATTTCGGTTACAATCTTCCACTTTAGTTGGAAAATGCAATCAGATGTTTGGGGAACTATTAGTAGCGCAGGAAAGATTACTCATATTACTGGTGGAAACTTCGCAAACAGTGCTTTAGCTGTTAATGGTTGGTTACGTGACTTCTTATGGTCACAAGCTTCGCAAGTTATTCAGTCTTATGGCTCAGCACTCTCAGCTTATGGTCTAATCTTCTTAGGCGCCCACTTTATTTGGGCTTTTAGTTTAATGTTTTTATTTAGTGGTCGTGGATATTGGCAAGAGTTAATTGAGTCAATTGTATGGGCTCATAACAAACTTAAATTAGCTCCAGCAATTCAGCCACGTGCTCTTAGTATTACACAAGGAAGAGCTGTAGGTCTTGCGCATTATCTTCTAGGGGGGATTGGAACAACATGGTCATTCTTCTTAGCACGAATTATTTCTGTAGGATAAAATATCAAATAAAAGAATCTAACTTCTAATATGGCTACTAAATTTCCTAAGTTTAGTCAAGCACTTGCACAAGATCCTGCTACTCGTAGAATCTGGTATGGTATTGCAACTGCTCACGATCTGGAGAGCCATGACGGAATGACAGAAGAAAGTCTTTATCAAAAGATTTTCGCGTCACATTTTGGTCACTTGGCAATAATTTTTTTATGGACATCGGGTAATTTATTTCATGTTGCTTGGCAAGGTAACTTTCAACAGTGGGTATTAAATCCGTTAAAAGTTAAGCCCATTGCACATGCAATTTGGGATCCCCATTTCGGTCAATCTGCTATCAAAGCATTTACTCGGGGAGGAGTATCTTATCCAGTAAATATTGCAACTTCCGGAGTATATCACTGGTGGTATACAATTGGTATGCGAACAAATAACGATCTTTATTTTGGAGCTCTAGGCTTACTGCTATTATCGACAACGTTATTATTTGCAGGTTGGTTACATCTTCAACCTAAATTCCGTCCGGGGTTAGCTTGGTTTAAGAACAATGAGTCACGATTAAATCATCATTTATCTGGTCTTTTTGGGGTGAGTTCATTAGCTTGGTCTGGTCACCTTATTCACGTAGCGATTCCAGAATCACGTGGACAGCATATTCGTTGGGATAATTTTACTTCAACGTTACCGCACCCAGAAGGTTTAACACCATTCTTTACTGGTAACTGGAATGTTTATGCTGAGAACCCCGATACGGCGAAGCACATTTTTGGTACAAGCGAAGGTGCAGGAACAGCGATCTTAACATTTCTAGGTGGTTTTCATCCACAAACACAGTCAATGTGGTTAACGGATATTGCTCACCACCATTTGGCTATTGCAATTGTTTTTATCTTTGCTGGTCATATGTACCGCACAAATTGGGGTATTGGCCACAGTATGAAAGAGATCTTAGATGCTCATGTTCCACCAAGAGGCCGTTTAGGTGCAGGTCACCGTGGTCTATTTGAAACTATTACAAATAGTTTACACATGCAACTTGGATTAGCATTAGCATCATTAGGTGTAGCGACTTCACTAGTAGCCCAACATATGTATGCTCTTCCATCTTATGCGTTTATGGCTAAGGATTATGTAACACAAGCAGCGCTTTATACTCATCACCAGTACATTGCTGGATTCCTTATGGTTGGAGCATTTGCTCACGGTGCAATTTTCTTTGTCCGTGATTATGATCCAGAAGTTAACAAGGATAATGTTCTAGCTCGTATGTTACAACACAAAGAAGCGATTATTTCTCATCTTAGTTGGGTTTCATTATTCTTAGGTTTCCATACTTTAGGTTTATACATTCATAATGATGTTTGTGTAGCGTTTGGAACACCTGAAAAGCAAATTCTAATCGAACCAGTATTTGCACAATTTATTCAGGCTGCCTCAGGTAAAGCAGTTTATGGTTTTGATGTTTTATTATCATCATCAACAAGTGCAGCAACTGTTGCGAGCAGTAAAATTTGGCTACCTGGTTGGATCGAGGCTATCAACAGTGGAAAGAATTCATTATTCTTAACAATTGGTCCGGGTGATTTCTTAGTTCACCATGCGATTGCTCTTGGGCTTCATACAACAGCACTAATTTTAGTGAAAGGTGCTTTAGATGCTCGTGGATCTAAGCTAATGCCTGACAAAAAAGATTTTGGTTATAGTTTCCCATGTGATGGTCCAGGTCGAGGGGGTACATGTGATATCTCGGCATGGGATGCATTCTATCTAGCTATGTTCTGGATGTTAAATACTATTGGTTGGGTAACCTTCTATTGGCACTGGAAACATATGACAATCTGGGGTGGTAATGCAGCAGCGTTTAACGAATCATCAACTTATATTATGGGTTGGCTACGTGATTATTTATGGTTAAACTCTTCGCCTTTAATTAATGGTTACAATGGTTTTGGAATGAACGCACAAGCCGTTTGGGCCTGGACATTCCTTCTTGGTCATTTAATTTGGGCAACAGGTTTTATGTTCCTAATTTCATGGCGTGGTTATTGGCAAGAGCTTATCGAGACCTTAGTTTGGGCTCATGAGCGTACACCTATTGCTAACCTAGTTCGTTGGAAAGATAAGCCCGTAGCGTTATCGATTGTTCAAGCCCGCTTAGTCGGGTTAGTACACTTTGCAGTTGGGTATATCTTTACTTATGCTCCGTTTGTTATTGCGTCTACGACGGGTAAATTTAGCTAGATAACTTCTTTAGTTTTTTCTAGTTATTTTTAATATTTATGGTCAAAAGCTTATATACGTATAAGTTTTTGATCATAAACACGCTAACTTATTCTGCATTTTGGATATTCAAAACGTTTATTGACAATACGTTCACTGTTCAATAATATGTAAAATATTACAGAAATTGTACACACTAACATCGGAGAAATTATGTGTCTTTTTGGTATTTTTAAAAGAAAATAAATAGTTGAAATGGCCTCGCCCATGCCAACACCCGGGATTGTTGAAGTATCTTTTCTAGCAGGAGTTAGTACCTTTGAATCATTTCTGGAAAAATCTGTAAAAACGGCATACCATTTTCCATTAACGTTTCGTATTGTCTTTTCACAACTTCGTTTGGATGATCTTTGTCAATTGTCATAGGTTCCTATAATTAAAAAATTCATGAACTTATGATCAGTTCGCTTATCAACTAAACTATAGCATTAATTTAATTTACTTATAAACATTAACAAGATAAAGTGCTGTGTTTTAGACAAATACAGCACTTTTATGATATAATCCTATTGTATTAACACTAGAAACCTCCTGTAATTCTACGACATGTGTATGTCACACCCTTTGTAACTGCACCTGCTTGCGTTGCAACCTGCCAAACACCGTAGCCACCTGGTACGAAGCTAGCTGCAGCAGCTACCCAAAAACATGAGCAAGCCAATCCGCTGCACACACAGCAAAAGTAATGACCTTTTTTCTACTCCACGATAGCTTCGCCAAGGGCATGACCGCCTAGCATTATCTCGCCCATAGCGTTACCCGATTTAGCCACAGTTACAGCACTGTCCCAAGCCTTTAACCCCGCTTTCGTACCTTGAACTACGGTACCGTAGTCGGTCAATACGCTTCCTTTACGCAATTTTATTTCCGCTGCATCAACCAAGTTTTTTAGACTTTCGATCTGACCTTTTGAGGGAAAATCTACTTGCATCTTTGCCTGGCTGTTACGTATTTTAGACACTTTAGAAAGTCTCTTAAACGGTTTTTCAATTAGAACTTGACGACGATATTTTCCGGAATATAAAAATTGCATAATAAAGGTTAAATTAAATTACAAACACGACTGCATTTTTTAAAATAATATCCTACTATTATTGCACTACCAAAATTCACTAAAAGTAGCACTTTGGTTTAAAAAATTGCTACTTTTAGTGCATTTTGGTAGCCGTCATGTTTAGACGACGAAGCCCTTATTTTAGAGGCTTGGGGAGAGTAAATTAGATGTTTTTATAAGTTTTAGTTTCTATTGAATATTCTTTCTATTGAATATTCCAATTTTTCTTTTTATGCAAAAAGAAACATTACCGTAGCTCCACTCGTGTCAACTTACCTTGGCGGTTATTTCGCTTGCAAGACAGCAGGGTGTGCCATTGGTAGCAGTATAGCTGGTGGGTTTGCTGAAGGCTCTTCTGAGTCGGCTGCCACTATTGGAGCTGGTACTTTGATATACAAGATGCGTTATAAAAGTTGGTTAAAAGAGAACGGTGGAAAGTACATAGTAAACAAGCTTGGTAAGCTTGAAATGGTACCTATGGCTTTCATAGCCACTGGAACGATAACGATTAGCTCACTAACTTTAATAGTACTAACAAACTCTTACTGTTTCCTCAAGGCCTACATTAATAAAAAGGAAGAAATAGAAGAGCACCTGGCAGACGCCTAACTCAAAAAGAAATTGTGTAGATTATTTAACCAAATAGAAAACCAAACTGCTTACATATCCCGAAGTATGAGGTGTTGCTCTGGCTGTTAGTGTTATTGCAGAAGAGTGTACACCACCTGCGGTTTACATAAGTGGTAATTATGTAACAGCACTAGCTTGTTACGTTGGTGGAACTCTTAAGAATAGAAGGGCAATAAGAGAAAAATTTGAATGGCTAACGGAAAATACTGGATGGCATCAAAAATTATTAGCCAATGAGAAGTCACTATTACTTACTAATCGTTAGATTCTTAAGTCTTTTTAATTTTATTCTTGAATTTTTATGTGTTATATTATACATTATAAATATCGGTTCGGGATGTAGCGCAGCTTGGTAGCGCATCTGCCTTGGGAGCAGGGTGTCGCAGGTTCAAATCCTGTCATCCCGAAATGTTTAATTAACCGCCTCCTGCTATTGTTAAGATCTCAATACTATCATTTTCATGTAAAAATGTCTGCGACCAAAATTCTTGGGGAAGGATGGTCCCATTATAGTCTAAGACAATTAAGTTATATTGAAACCCTAAGTATTCTAATAATGAATAAAGGCTAACCTGATATGTGAATTGGTATAAATTACCATTGATAGTAATGGGCTTCATGAGGATATATTGATGTAATTTTTCTTTACTTTCCGTGGGCATGGGGTGATACTTGGTGTTTATACAATAAGATAATCGTACTTGCATTTTATTTCAATGCTTTAAACACCTTAAATGATGATTTCGGGGCACGTCAAAACCCTTCATTATAAGGAAATGCTTTTGTTGAATGTTAATTTTCAATTAAGTATGGTTATAATGTATTAATAATGAATTATTTTTACCGTAAATTTAATTAATGAGTGAATTCGTTAAACCGTACAACGATGATCCATTTGTGGGAAATCTGTCAACTCCTGTAACGACATCGGTTGCTACGAAATTGTACTTAGGAAACCTTCCTATTTATCGAAAAGGTTTATCTCCTTTACTACGAGGCCTTGAGATTGGTATGGCACATGGATATTTTTTGATTGGCCCATTTTATATCTTAGGTCCCTTACGTAATTCTGAAAATGCGCTTTTGGTTGGTATGTTGTCCGCCCTAGGCCTAATTCTAATCTTAACAATTGGGTTAACAATTTATGGCTTAGCTTCATTTCAAGATGGAGGTAAGTCGGAGGGCCTTGAATCTTCGGTAGGGTGGAGAAAATTTACTAGTGGATTTTTTATTGGTGCCTTTGGTGGTGATATCGTTGCATACTTATTGTTAGTAAATATTGCATTTTTTGAGTAACCAAGATTATAACATAATCAAAACGAGAAGAAGCGTTATTTTCAATTCTCGTTTTGTTTATCTAATTAATTAAATCTAAGTGTTGTGTTGTAAAAAGTAGACTTAGGTAGATCTACTAGTAGTATCTTCTTTTAAGGGAAATCTTAGTTTAAATTACCTCAAAGATATAGTTTATTAACGGAAATAAAGACATCCACAATAGGTGTCTTTATTTTACTATATTACGCGCTCATTTTAACTACCGCCTCGCCTGCTAGTTTACCTGGCACTGTCACTGGGTTAATAGGGTCGGCATCGAGCATTACTGAAGCTATACCAGAACAATATCCCACGCCATGTAAGCACGCCATCGCTTTTTGCTCCCAACCCACGCTACTGCATACTGCTGATCCTATACCACAACTTACTCATACCACAAGTGTTGCAATACAACCAACTGTAGATACGGCTGTTCGTATACCAGGGTCTGGTATCGCACCAACTCCTGTTCGAACTACCTCTCGCATTCCCTTATATTCTGCTGCGATGAAACTGGCGTTTGCACCAAATTGTAAGAGTCCATCGTCTAGAGTAAATGCCATAGCCTTATTTGGTGTAATAATTGTAATTAGACCGAATAAGGGAATAAACTTTCTTACAATTCGAGATTTTGTAAACGTGGCGATTTTCTGACCTCCTGATTTAATTGCCCTCTTAACTCTATCTCTTTTGCGTTCTCTTTGACTCATAATTTTATTAATCTATGATTTAAATATTATAAAAAATACGTGTGTACAATAATATTATCACCAAAATGCAGAGTAAGTTAGTACTGTAAAATTTTTCCAAGACTATTTTTTCGGTGGATATAGGTATTGGAATCTATTTCTTCCCCAAGTGCACTTTACTTAAAACATAACGTTAATTTCAATTCGTCGTCTACAAGGTATATTATTAAATACACCTTGTAGCTTACTTAAGCTTTAGAATGCAGTATTCATATAACTCAAGCCAAGTGTCATAGTAAAAAAAAGAGCAATCAAAATCCAATTTAGCTGCTTTATAAACTTTTGGCGATCACTTACACTTGCAAAAAGTGTCGACAATTGATTTCCAGACATCCCATTTAGTGAACTTTTAGGATCATTTAGTAGGATAATGATAATGATCGAAATACTGACTAACAGCCATAATTTTTCGATTAAAGCCATGGTTCTATTATCTATTTATCTTGAAGACTATTCTCCTTGAATTTTCAAAAGGCCAAAACCAACGCTTAGTCCAGTAAGAGTCAGAGCCCACATTACACCTGCTGTTGTAAAGATTTCTTTCGCCATGTCTATAAATATTGTTATGTTACTAAGTAGTTCGCTTGTTACACTTATAAGTGTATCTTTATTCTTCTGAGTCTTAGAATCCGTTACGACCCCATACTACAAGAGCTAAAGAAAAGCTAAACATAACCATAAGAGAAGACCAGCCTAAGCTTAGAATATTCATTGTTTGTATAATTTTAGCTTTTCCTATTAATTATTTAGATTTCTCTATTTAAACATAGTATAACATCTCTTTTTATTCTTGACCTAGTAATTTTAGGTTATTAAAAGGAGAGGATGGGATTCGAACCCACGGTACATTGTAAAACGTACATCAGATTAGCAATCTGAAGCTTTCAACCACTCAGCCACCTCTCCAATACTACTTTTTGCTAACTTCAATATCTATCTCTTACCAAATAAAGTCAACGTTACACACGCCCTGAAGGACTTGAACCCTCGACATCAGGTTTTGGAAACCTACGTTCTACCAACTGAACTAAGAGCGCATTTTATGTGCTTGTATTATTATATACAATGATTTAGAGATTCGTCAATTAACAATTGGTTAAGGTTTCGAAAAAGCTACTTTGCGTAATTCGAAGTAGCTTTTTCACGACAACTCGAACTATGAGTTTGACGAATTATAGATTTCCACGCTTGAAGTATAAAAGAAAAATAATAGCCGGCCCTGAAAGAGCAACTAATCCAAGAGACAATAGCTGTGCGATAATATTCCAGTTAATCATATAAATGTGGCAAATTAATGAGTATCGTAATCGATAAATAACTTTTCTATTTATTTTATAAATTAATTATACTAGTTATAAGGTAAATCTTTACATGTTTTGTAAAAAGTCCCGAAAAGAATCTTCAGATTTATTAAAAAGAATCCGGTCTAGCAAAATTTATGCTATGGTAAAGAAGTATGGTGAGTCAGGAAAGACTTGTTCCGGACAAACTAAAGGTAAATTAATTAGTCATAACGTTTCTTTAAAATAATGAAATATTGATTTTTCACATCTTTTGTTTTACCGTCCAACTCTTCCCACACGTGTTTGTGCTTAACTAGAAGTGGCTGTGTAAAGATTGTGGTTACTTTTAATTAAGAAATTGTCTCCTTTTTCATCCACGTATTATAATTTTGATGTTTGATTTTTTCGTTTTATGTTATGATATATAGTATCAAAGATAATGATATTCTCATTACATAAATAGTAATGTTTGAACGGTTTACTGAAAAGGCGATTAAAGTAATTATGCTTGCGCAAGAAGAAGCGAGAAGATTAGGGCATAATTTTGTTGGTACTGAACAGATACTCCTAGGCTTGATTGGGGAAGGAACAGGAATTGGACCAAAGGTTTTAAAATCCATGGGAGTAAATTTGAAAGATGCCCGTGTTGAGGTTGAAAAAATTATTGGTCGTGGATCAGGTTTTGTTGCTGTTGAGATACCGTTTACTCCTCGTGCTAAGCGTATTTTAGAACTTTCGTTAGAAGAAGCACGTCAATTAGGGCACAACTATATTGGGACTGAACATCTTTTGTTAGGTTTAATTAGAGAAGGTGAAGGAGTTGCCGCACGTGTCCTAGAAAACTTAGGTGTTGATTTAGCTAAAGTTAGAAGTCAAATTATTCGATCTCTTGGTGATAACACAGAGGGGTCTGGAAGTAATAGTACGGCTCGTGGTAAAACACCAACATTAGACGAGTTTGGAACAAACTTAACCCAAAAGGCTATCGATGGAAAATTAGATCCAGTGGTTGGGCGTTCAAAGGAGATTGAGCGGGTAATCCAAATTCTCGGGCGTCGAACAAAGAATAATCCCGTTTTAATTGGAGAGCCAGGTGTCGGAAAAACAGCCATTGCCGAAGGTTTAGCTCAACGTATTGCAAATCGTGATATTCCGGATACGTTAGATGATAAGTTGGTTATAGCTTTAGACATGGGTCTTCTAATCGCTGGTACTAAATACCGTGGTGAGTTTGAAGAGCGTTTAAAGAAAATCATGGACGAGATTAAGAATACAGGTAATATTATTCTTGTAATTGATGAAGTCCATACCTTAATTGGTGCAGGTGCGGCAGAAGGTGCGATTGATGCTGCAAATATTTTAAAGCCGTCATTATCACGTGGTGAACTCCAATGTATTGGCGCTACAACTTTAGAAGAGTATCGTAAGCATATTGAAAAAGATGCTGCATTAGAGCGACGCTTTCAACCCGTAATGGTAGGTGAACCATCTGTTGATGAAACAATAGAAATCCTTTATGGGTTACGAGAGCGTTACGAAAAACACCACAAGTTAATTATTTCTGATGAGGCATTAGCTGCAGCAGCAAAATTTGCAGACCAATATATTGCTGACCGTTTTCTTCCGGATAAAGCTATTGATTTAATTGATGAAGCGGGTTCACGGGTTCGATTAATGAATTCCCAGCTCCCACCCGCAGCAAAAGAATTAGATAAAGAACTGCGTGAACTTCTGAAAGTAAAAGATGAAGCAGTTCGAAATCAAGATTTTGAAAAGGCAGGTCAGTTGCGTGAGCGTGAAATGGAAATCAAAGCTCAAATAAATGCTGTTGCATCGGTTGTAAAAGATAAGTATAAAGGTACAGATAAAGAGGGAACACCACCTGGTAAGACGCCGGTAGTAACTGAAGAAGATATTGCACAAGTTGTTGCGGCTTGGACCAGTATTCCAGTCAATAAACTTACGAAGAGTGAGTCAGAGAAGCTTCTGAAGATGGAAGAAACTTTACATAGCCGTATCATTGGACAGGATGAAGCGGTTGTGGCTGTGTCCCGTGCTATTAGAAGAGCACGTGTGGGATTAAAGAATCCAAACCGTCCAATTGCGAGTTTTATTTTTTCTGGTCCAACTGGTGTTGGAAAAACGGAGCTTACAAAGGCACTAGCAACTTATTTCTTTGGTGCAGAAGAGGCGATGGTTCGTTTAGATATGTCAGAATATATGGAGCGTCATACTGTTGCTAAACTCATTGGTTCGCCTCCTGGCTATGTCGGTTACAACGAAGGTGGACAGCTAACAGAAGCCGTGCGTCGTCGTCCATATACGGTAGTTCTATTTGATGAGGTAGAGAAAGCACATCCGGATGTTTTTAACTTATTACTTCAAATTCTAGAGGATGGTCGCTTAACCGATTCTAAGGGACGAACAATTGATTTCAAAAACACGCTTTTAATTATGACATCTAACATTGGTTCAAAAGTCATAGAAAAAGGTGCTGGTGGTCTAGGTTTTGAATTGACTGAAGATCAGACGAATTCACATTATAACCGTATTAAATCTTTGGTTAATGAAGAATTAAAGCAGTATTTTAGACCAGAGTTTTTAAATCGTCTAGATGAAATTATTGTATTCCGTCAACTAACAAAAGACGAAGTTGCTCAAATTGCGGAGATTATGTTAAAAGAAGTATTCAAACGAATTGAAACAAAAGGTATTCATTTGGATGTTACAGAGCGATTTAAACTGCGTTTAATTGATGAAGGTTATAATCCGAGTTATGGAGCACGTCCACTTCGCCGTGCAGTTATGCGATTACTTGAGGATAGTCTAGCTGAAGAGATCTTATCCGAGAAACTTAAACCTGGTGATTTTGCAATTGTTGATGCAGGGCTAGATGGTAAGATAAAGGTTCTTCTTGAGGACGATGTGCTTAAGGACTAATCTCACTCGAAATCGAAGCTACAGGAATTTGTATTACTCAAATAATAAACAAGCATAAAAAAAGGTTTTAAAGCAAAAATTAATTTGCTTTAAAACCTTTTTTTAGGCTACGGCTTGTAGTCGAGCTTTCGCTTTTCGTAATTCAAGAGTAGCTTCGATTTTTTCTTTTTTAGTTGTTGCTTGATCAACAAGTAATGTTACTTTTTCTAAATTAGCTTGTGCTTCAGTAGCGTCAATCGTTGATCCTTCTTCAGCACCATTCGATAAAATAGTGACAGTGTTATTCTCAACTTCAGCAAATCCTTCCATTAATACAATGGAAGTCCAACTATTTTCTGTTTTTAGTCGCATCACGCCAATATCTAACGCTGTTAGTAGTGGAGCGTGATCGGTTAAAATACCTAGTTGTCCAGTACTACTCGGAAGAATTAACTCTTCAGTATCTGCATCCCAGACAACCTTATCAGGTGTAATTACACGAACATTTAGACTCATCTTTTACTTACCCTTTTAATTTTGCTCCTTTTTCGATTGCTTCAGCCATATCCCCAACTAGATAGAATGACTGCTCTGGTAAATCATCATACTTACCATCAAGAATTTCATTAAATCCAGTAATTGTATCTGCTAATGATACATATTTACCAGGTGAACCTGTAAACACTTCTGCTACGAAGAACGGTTGTGATAAGAAACGCTCAACTTTACGAGCACGTGCTACAGTTAAACGATCATCTTCTGATAGTTCATCTAATCCAAGAATTGCAATAATATCTTGTAATTCTTTGTAGCGTTGAAGTGTTTCTTTTACACGCTGAGCGGTTCCATAGTGTTCCTCTCCAACGATACCTGGTTGAAGCATAGTTGATGTCGAATCTAATGGATCAACTGCTGGATAGATTCCTTTTGAAGCTAGCCCACGTGATAGTACAGTTGTTGCATCTAGGTGAGCAAAAGTTGTTGCTGGAGCAGGATCTGTTAAATCATCTGCTGGTACATATACAGCTTGAATTGATGTGATTGAACCTTCGTTTGTTGAAGTAATTCGTTCTTGTAGAACTCCCATCTCAGTCGCTAAAGTTGGTTGGTAACCTACAGCTGATGGCATACGTCCAAGTAGAGCAGATACTTCTGAACCGGCTTGCACAAATCGGAAAATATTATCAATGAATAGTAACACGTCTTGCTTGTTAACATCACGGAAATATTCCGCCATTGTTAAGGCTGTTAATCCTACACGCATTCGTGCCCCTGGTGGTTCATTCATCTGTCCATATACTAAGGCAACTTTAGAATCATCAAGTTTACTCTCATTGATTACGCCAGACTCTTTCATTTCGCAATAAAGGTCATTACCTTCACGTGTACGCTCACCTACACCACCAAAAACTGAAACTCCACCGTGAGCCTTTGCAATATTATTAATCAGTTCCATGATAAGAACTGTTTTTCCTACACCAGCACCACCAAATAAACCAATTTTTCCACCACGACGGTATGGCGCTAAAAGGTCTACAACTTTAATGCCTGTTTCAAAAATTGAAGGCTTCGTTTCTAAGTCTGTAAATGCTGGAGATGGGCGGTGAATCGGTAGACCAGAGCTAGCTTCGCATGAGCCCATTTCATCTACAGGTACACCTAACACGTTAAAAATACGTCCTAGAGTCGCTGTCCCTACTGGAACAGTAATTGGTGCTCCAGTATCATATACAGTTGCACCACGTTTAAGACCATCTGTTGATGTCATCGACACTGCACGTACCTTATTATTACCTAAAAGTTGCTGCACCTCACATGTAACAGATTCATCACCTGTTCCAATAACTACTGCATTGTAAACCTTTGGTAATTCCCCCCCTGGAAATTGAATATCTACTACTGGTCCAATAATTTGTGAAATAAATCCTGTTTTTGAAGCAGTATCAACCATAATCTTTTTTGAGAACTAGTTCATTTATAGTTAATCAACGAAATTTCGAGATCCTAAAAGGTATTTAAAATACATTTTAGGATTTAATAGTATAGAAGCTAGCTATCCGAATTAAAACAAAACTACTCGACTCGTTATCTAAAACCTACTGCAGCTTGCCATACAAAAGCTAGTAGGAGAAAAAAAACCGGAATAGCAGGCATTACATCTACGATAGGACGAAATGCAGTGTACGGTTCAGGTAGAGCAGATAGTAAAAAATTTACATCCATTTTACGTTTATCTCATTAAATAATATAAAAACTTTTATTAGATTATATAACAAGTTGTTAGAATATTGTCGAAAGATGTTATAAACTATTGATAGGGAAATTCGATTTTAATGAAAGTTATAGCTTTCTATAAAAATACGTATTTTTATTTAGTAATTAATTTTAAGCGAGAGAAAATTTTGTATGGTTGGAATTCTCCAAGTATTTGTTTTTCTTCTTGTAATCGTGTCATTTGCGATGGTTGTTGCAGTACCTGTAATCTTAGCAACGCCAGGAGAATGGGAAAAGTCTCAAAGTATTGTGTGGAGTGGTGCAGGTTTATGGTCAGCATTAGTTATACTTACAGGGATTTTTAACGTAGTTCCGGCTTAGACAGTTTATAATATGTTCCAAGTTCATAACGTAATATTAATGGTTAATGTTGCGTTATGATTTGCTACTATACCCGCGCGGTAAGTTGAGAATGTGAGATGTGGGCGGCGGCTCTAATGTTTCAATCGAGCTCTTTCCCTATTGTACGCTTTTCTCCGAGTAAAAAGATGTCAGAGTTAAAGCATGGAAATATCTCCCCAGGTAGGATTTGAACCTACGACAAATCGGTTAACAGCCGATCGCTCTACCCCTGAGCTACTGAGGATTGGAGAAATGCGTAATATATATATATTCTTACGACCATTTTCAAAATATACCAGTATGTTATTACAATTGACTACTTCTGTCAATAGTCTTTCGTTCAAACGTATCTAAAAGAATTGCGGTTGCAGTTGACCAAATGCCATATCGGAATAATGAAAAATGGACATTTGTAAGGTAATCCCATTTTTAGGTCCTTTTAAATACCCAGATAGCACAGCTTTTTCAGTACTCTTATATAAATTATAGGCTTCAACTGCTTGATCGTAACTCAAATATTCAGGTGGGTCTTCTTCAGGATCTATTTTACCTTGTTTTAAAAGCCAATTCGTATATTGTTCTCCGCTTCTGCAAAATAAAGCTCTTATATACATACCATTCGAGCTTACTGTGATTGAGATTCATTGACTCGTTGGATTACGGGTATTATTTACTCTATTAACAAAAACCTCGCTTATCCTAAATGTAATCTCGTTAGCAAAACAATCTGAAGCCGAATAAGCTCTAAGTGTAAATTTCTTGGGGTATTGGTGAATTCAGTCTTTCCATTTACTCAGTACAGGCTACGGCACTGCTAACTAGCCCTCGGCTTTTTATAATTGATCAAACTACGAGGCCATATGACTAACTCTGATATTGGTATATTTCCTCGAAACAATGACCTAAACATAACAAGCGGGTGACGCGATTCGAACGCGCGACATCAACCTTGGCAAGGTTGCGCTCTACCCCTGAGCTACACCCGCTAATTTCTTAATTATATATTAACATCTCGCAGATAATTTGTATACTAAATGCCATAACAAGAACCTTTTTGCTCTTACACGAGATCTTTTCCATTAAATCTTTTGTTATCTGTTCAGAAATTTTTTGTTTTATTTTTCCGGGATCGATTTTTAGATTGGATTTTTGAATCCAATTTTAAGCGCTTCGGTTTGCATTTCTTGCTGCTTAAGATATATTCTCAACATCCAATATATCTAATACCTTATAAAATAACTTATAAATAATGAGATAACATTCGAAATGTATTATCCCATTATCCTAGTAGATTTAAAAGAAGCTATTAAAACCTTTTTTGTAGTTCTACCTAAACCTTTTATATCTGCGTATTGACGATTAAATGTTTTTTCTCCTTCAAGAAAATAAGTCTCTTTTAAGCTTAAAAAATGAAGATCTAACAATTCTTTTTGCTTTTTAGTTAAACGTAAACAATAAAATATTTCATTTAATTCTGGTTTGTACGAGTCAGGCGTCTGCTCTTTTAGAGAGTCTATACTCTCTATATGTTCAATTTCTTCTATTTTTATTCCACTCTCAGCTGAAAAGTCGATTTTAGCTGAGAAATTAACTTTTACGAGCGCGTCCATGTTTCGTTTTGATATTTTCGACATTAAAATCGACTAATACCATTAGTAGATCTATAATTGATCTTGGGTCTTTAACGTTGTACAATTTAAGTTTTACTATTATTAATATACTTCTGAACCTAATCAACTTGTCTTTGCTAGTTTGATAAAGGGTTTATACGTACGTTTACGATCAGTAGTATAACGTAATATTAACTATAGGTACGTGGGCCGATAATTAACTTAACAGGTAATTCATTACCTGGGAGGTTTTTAAGACCACAAAAATTTAACTAAAACAAAAATAATCATGACTACAACTTTACAAAAGCGCGAGAGCGCAAGCTTCTGGGAGCAATTCTGCGCATGGATCACTTCAACTGAGAACCGTCTATACATTGGTTGGTTCGGTTGTCTAATGTTCCCTACTCTACTTACAGCAATTTCTTGTTACATCATCGCTTTTATCGCAGCACCTCCTGTAGATATCGATGGTATCCGTGAGCCAGTTGCTGGTTCTCTACTTTACGGAAACAACATCATCTCTGGTGCTGTAGTTCCAAGTTCAAACGCTATCGGTGTTCACTTCTACCCAATTTGGGAAGCTGCTTCAGTTGATGAGTGGCTTTACAACGGTGGTCCTTACCAACTAGTTGTTTTCCACTTCTTCATTGGTGTATGTGCTTACATCGGACGTGAGTGGGAGCTTTCTTACCGTCTAGGTATGCGTCCATGGATCTGTGTTGCTTTCTCAGCTCCAGTAGCTGCAGCAGCTGCAGTATTCATCATCTACCCAATCGGTCAAGGTTCATTCTCAGATGGTATGCCTCTAGGTATCTCTGGAACTTTCAACTTCATGCTTGTATTCCAAGCTGAGCACAACATCCTAATGCACCCATTCCACATGCTTGGTGTTGCTGGTGTATTCGGTGGTTCATTATTCTCAGCTATGCACGGTTCTCTAGTAACTTCATCTCTAATTCGTGAGACTACTGAGAACGAGTCAGCTAACTACGGTTACAAGTTCGGTCAAGAAGAAGAGACTTACAACATCGTTGCAGCGCACGGTTACTTCGGTCGTCTAATCTTCCAATACGCTTCATTCAACAACTCACGTGCTCTTCACTTCTTCTTAGGTGCATGGCCAGTAGTTGGTATCTGGTTCACAGCTATGGGTGTAGCAACAATGGCATTCAACCTAAACGGTTTCAACTTCAACCAATCAGTTGTAGATTCACAAGGTCGTGTAATCAACACTTGGGCTGATATCCT
>Ga0136655_1000372_pt1 | contig 20067 bp, 22 predicted proteins | sample CPBDNA_2_FD_94863 | JGI IMG/M metagenome (GOLD analysis project Ga0136655, IMG submission 94863) | Freshwater to marine salinity gradient microbial communities from Chesapeake Bay, USA - CPBay_Spr_15_0.8_DNA (version 2) | ecosystem: Environmental > Aquatic > Marine > Coastal | place: USA... | reverse complement strand
CTCCACGAGTCCGAAGTGATGTGTTTGAAATCTCAGAGGAAGATTACGACTATGTCGTGGATATTAATCAGTAAGGCACCTTTTTCCTGACTCAAGCCATTGCCAAGTGGATGGCAGAAGACAAGCAGTCAAATCCAGAACGGCTTTTCACTATCATCACCATCACCTCAGTATCTGCAGTAATGGCCTCTATCCATCGTGCCTCGTACTGCATGTCCAAAGTTGCTGCCTCCATGATGTCCACCGTGATGGCAATCAAAATGGCGGAATTTGATATTCCAGTCTATGAAATCCGACCGGGAGTCATAGAAACAGACATGATCGAAGCCGTGCGGGAATCCTATCACAAAGCAGTGAAAAGCGGCTTTACCCTGGAGCAGCGCATGGGAATACCGGAAGATATCGGGAAAGTTGCCGCCGCATTGGTTCGGGGAGATTTACCCTATTCCACTGGTCAAATTATCTCCGTAGATGGCGGAATGACCGTACAGCGGATGTAAGGATTCTCAGCTTCCTTATTTTTTCAAAAAAAATCACTCACTTAGCCTTATGAAACACCTATTCGCTTTATTCATTTTCATGATTTATTTCAATTCTGGTTTTGCTCAAGTCTCAACCAATAGCCTTCCCTATGCTCAAATCCCTGAAAAAACAGGGGAATACACTGGTGGGAATGTACTGAGTAGAATGATAGATGGATTGGGCTTTCGCTATTATTGGGCGACAGAGGGATTGACCCAAAAAGACTTGGATTTCATTCCTACACCTGAATCCAGAAACACGATGGAAACGATCGAACACCTTTTTGGCCTCTCTCAAACCCTTTTAAACGGGGCTCAAAATATCCCTAACATTCAACCCTCAACTACGCCAGGAATGAATTTTATGGAATTTAGAGAAAAGACCCTGCGGAATATTCAAAAGTCAAGCGAACTGCTGGCAGGGAAAAGTGATTCGGAAATATCAGAATTGAAGATTATTTTTCAACGAGGGGATAGTAGAACAGAATATCCCTTTTGGAATATGATCAATGGTCCAATTGTGGACATGATACATCATAGTGGGCAGTTAGTACTCCTGAGAAGGATGTCTGGAAATCCCATCAATCCCAAAGTGAATGTGTTTTTAGGAGTGACGGGAAAGTAATTCCTACTCTCTTCTGGAATTAGAAATCGCTTTTGCTTTCCTAATTATTTCTCCGGCAAAGCAAAAGCCACATAAGCATCTCCACTTTTGGTCCCTTTGCCACCTCCACAGGCAATAACAAGGAACTGCTTTCCATTCTTCTCATAGACCGCTGGAGTAGCATGACCTGAGGCAGGAAGTTTGGCTTCCCAAAGCAACTCGCCGGTTTCTTTATCGAAGGCACGGATCTTCTCGTCTTTGGTCGCGGCGATAAAAAGGATTCCTCCAGCTGTGACAACTGGTCCTCCATAATTTTCCGTTCCCGTGGGAGCAAAACCTTGTGCACTTAGCGAATCGATTTCTCCCAAAGGAATTTGCCATTTTTTCATTCCCGTTTTCATATCGATGGCAGTGAGCAATCCCCAAGGTGGGTTCGATCCATAAAGGCCTTCCTTGGTTACCAGCTTTTTATATCCATTCATATAATAGCGCGGATGGAGCTGGCTATTGACACTTTCAAGCTCTTTTTTATCCGTTTTGATTTCAGCCTTTCCAAGTAAGTAATCCACTAAAACAGCTCGATTTTCTTTGGAAATATAATCGAAGGCAGGCATTGCTCCTCTTCCTTTGCGAAGCAAAAGATCTAGGGAATCTGGGCTGTATTTCTCTTTCAGACCGATCAAACTTGGAATAGCCGGAGGATTTCCCTTCAGCTCCAATCCATGGCAATTCCCGCAATAGTTCGTATAAACGGCCTGCCCCACATTTTCAAAATTTGCATTGGCAGTCATCTGAATGATCCAGGGAATCTGATTTGCATTCACATACATCGTCTGTGTCGTCGGGTCAAAAGACGCTCCACCCCATTCTCCTCCTCCATCCATTCCCGGGAAAAGCACAATCGGATGGTCCCCATTGGGTGGCAGCCAAGTATCGCCCATCAAGGCATTTTCGAGTTGAGCCTGAATATTGGCTTCCCATTCTGGTTTGAGATTGAGTATATCATTCTTCTGAAAAGTCATTTTCATAAAAGGCTCCGGTAAAGTCGGAATCGGCTGAGTTGGAGAAGTGAATTCGCCTCCCAAAGTAGATTGGGTCACCGGAGTTTCCACGATAGGCCAGACAGGTTCCCCCGTCACGCGATCAAAAACGTAAGTCATCCCTTGCTTGGAGATTTGAGCTACTGCATCGATCCATTTTCCATCTTTTTGGATTCGGATTAAGTTTGGATTTGCTGGGAAATCCCGATCCCATACGTCGTGATGCACGGCCTGAAAATGCCAGATTCGCTCGCCTGTTTCCGCATTTAGCGCAAGCAATGAATTCGCGTATAAATTATCTCCGGCACGATTACCTCCCCAGAAATCATAGGTAGCAGAGCCAGTTGGCACAAATACAATTCCCCTATCCTGATCGACCGTCATACCTGCCCAGTTATTTGCTCCGCCGATTTGGGAGATCGTGCTTGGGTCCCAAGTCTCATAGCCCGCTTCGCCTTCTTTTGGGATGGTGTGAAAAATCCACTCCCGCTTTCCAGTCCTAATATTATATGCCCGGATATGGCCTGGCGCAGCATCCAGTCCTTCGGAAAGCCGCATGCCTATAATTAATAAATCTTTGTATACCACCCCTGGCGCATTGGCCACAATCAGGAAATCTTCTCGATCTGTATCTAAATCTTTTCGAAGATCCACTTTTCCTCCTTCTCCAAAACTTGGAATGGGTTTCCCAGTCAACGCATCTACAGCCATCAACCAATTGCCTGCTCCAAAAAGAATTCGTTTGTCGGCACCATCTTCCCAGTAACTCACCCCACGATTTGTCCCTGCCCAGCTATTTTCTCCTCCTAAAACCTGAAAGGGATCAAATCGCCAAACTTCGATTCCAGTACCTGCATCCAATGCGAAGACATTCAATTTGGGTGTAGAACCATACAGAAGACCATTCACTACGATCGGCTGACATTGGATCTGAGATCGCTCGGAAGCATCTTCAGTATGATAAGTCCAAGCCACTTCGAGTTGGGAGACATTCTCTTTGGTGATCTGCGAGAGAGCCGAATACCGGGAACCATCTTCCGGTCCACCATAATGTGACCAGTCGGTATAATCTATATCTCGTGTTTTTTCTTGGCATGCTGCCAAGATCAAAAAAAATCCAAGAGTCAAATAGCGCAAGTGATTCATGAGGGTAGGTTAAGTGCGAATGGAAGATCGGTTTTTTTGGGAAGGAGTGCAAGTGAGCGATTTGGAGAATAAGAGAAAAGAGATTCAGAGATTAGAGATTGGGAGATTCAGAGATTAAAAAATAAAATGATTATCCGCAATGATGCCAGTAGATCAAAATGGCCTCGACTTCGCTCGGCCTCCGGATTCGGGGTTAATTATGGTAGGGGAGGAAAATGCGGCAGTGCCGCATTTTCCTCCCCTACCCAATTTAAAACCTAACGGTCACCGAGCGAAGTCGAGGTGAACATCAATAAAATTTGGTTACTGGTATGAAAGCGGATATACAAAAAAAATAATTTTGGATTAGTCCTCAGAGTTTGGAAATTGAACTTTCTATAGTCATGAAGATCCTGCCACTCATTCGTTTTTTTGAACCGCTTTTGCCTTTGGAAAAGCATGAAATAGCTGAATTAGAACAGCGGTTAATTTTTCGAAAAATAAAGCGAAAGCAGTTCCTTTTGGCCGAAGGCGAAATCTGCAAGCATTATTATTTCGTGATCCAGGGCTGCTTCAAAATGTTTAAAGCTGATCCTTCCGGGAAAGAACATAATTTACTTTTCGCCATAGAAAACCAGTGGATCTCTGATATTGGGAGTTTTCACACTGAAAACCCTTCCCAACTTTTTATCGAAGCGCTCGAAGAAGGCGAAGTGATTCAATTGGCAAAAGCAGATTTGATTCATTTTTACACCGTATTCCCAAAGTTCAATCGGGTTTTTAGGGTTATGATCGAGGATCAATTTGTCGAGTTACAAAACCGCTTGCTACAAACCTTTAGCAGCACAGCTGAGGAGCGATATGAAGCATTCTTAAATGATCATCCAGAATTGATTCAGCGACTTCCAAATACACAAATAGCATCCTACATCGGCATTACCCCTGAATTCCTAAGTCGGATTCGCCATCAAATTGCTTCCAAGTAATCCATTTTCTTAAACTGGTTTAAGACTTTTTCTTAAGAAAGGTCAAGGGTAAATACTGTCTTTACTACTCAACTTTGTGAATAACAAAACGATAAAACCATGAAATCTTCAAATCAAGAACAAATCAAAACTTTACTCTTCAATTATCGAGATGCATTGAATGAATCAGATGTTGAGAAAGTCTTATCCCTGTATACCGAAAATGGGATATTTATGCCAAGTGGTGCACCTACCTCGATTGGTCAGGAAAAGGTAGAGAGCGCTTACAAATTCGTGTTCGGCAACATCCAATTGAACATAGAGTTCTATATTGATGAGATTGAAATCGTCGAAGCGTATGCTTTTGTGCGCTCCACTTCCAAAGGATCTACCTTGATCCGCGCTACGGGAGAGACAGTCGCCGAAGAAAACCGAGAGATTTTCGTCCTCAAAAAAGAAGCTGGAAGTTGGAAAATCGACCGATATATGTTTAATAAAATGAGCTAACCATGAAAGCAGCAGTCACCACAAAAGCAGGAAATCCTGACGTAATCCAACTCCAAGAAATACCGAATCCTAAAGTAAAAGCTGGCTGGGTACTAATTCGGATAAAAGCCTTCGGGTTAAATCGGTCTGAGCTTTTCACCCGTAGGGGAGATTCGCCAAATGTAAATTTCCCTCGAATTCAAGGGATAGAATGCGTTGGCGAAATTGAGGAAGATCCCTCTGGCACGTATCTAAAAGGACAGCAAGTCGCCGCCATCATGGGCGGAATGGGCAGATTTTTTGACGGAGGCTATGCCGAATTTTGTGCTGCGCCGCTGGAGATTATTTTTCCTTTTCGAAGCCAACTGCCATGGTCTGTGTTGGGAGCAATCCCGGAAATGTTTCAGACTGTTTCCGGATCTTTAAACCAAGCATTGGAAATCAAATCTGGGGAGAAGCTCTTGATCCGGGGAGGAACTTCCTCAATCGGAATGCTAGCTGCTCAGCTCGCCAAAGCACAGGGCTTAACGGTGATCTCCACCACACGAAACCCCAGTAAAAGGGATGCGCTCCTAGCTAACGGTGTGGATCATGTCCTGATCGATGACGGTTCGGTGTCGGCCAATCTCAAGAAAATTTTTCCTGAAGGGGTAGAAAAAGTGCTCGAATTAATAGGCACCCAGACTCTGAAAGATTCCCTGAAATGCATTGGTTACAAAGGAATGGTCTGCATGACAGGAATTCTTGGCAATGAATGGACGATGTCAGATTTCACTCCGATGGGAGATATCCCTTCGCTGGGGCGGCTGACAGTCTATATGGGGGAATCAAAAAATCTTTCCAAAGAGTTGCTACAGGATTTTATTGATCAAGTCGAGAATGGCAAAATTAAGCTCGGAATCGATCGGGTTTTTGGGCTACACCAAGTTGCTGAGGCTCATCAATACATGGAGGATAATCTTGCCCAAGGAAAGGTCGTAGTGGAAATTTAAGTAGTTACTTTTTGTGAATTATGAATCACTTTTCCTGAAGTCACTTGCTCGTATTTCTGATCATAATCTTTGCGAAGCGTACCAAAAAGTCGATCCCAAATCAAGGTGTAAAGGCCGTAGTTACCATGAAAGTGTTGGTGATGTTGGTTATGGGCTGTACCTGTACTGACCCATCTACCGATCCAAGTTTTATGAAATTTGGCAGGAAGCAATTCGAATCCTAAATGCCCATAGACATTGAAGAAAAACTGAAAGAGCAAAAATAGACCCAAAGCAGGAGGATTCACAGGCAAGGTGAAAGCGATGACTGGGATGATTCCCGCTTCGATTACTGCTTCTAGCGGGTGAAAAGCATAAGCCGTCCAAGGCGATGGATTAGTGGAAAGATGATGCACTCGATGCACGTATCTGAAAAGCTTAGGATGATGCATCAATCGATGGGTCGTATAGAAATAAGCATCGTGAATTAGCAACATGGCTGGAAAAGTCAAGTAATAATAAACCTCACCATACTTATCCCAAGGTCTATATAGATTAGAATAATCACTAAAGACGATGAATACTAAGGAAGCAATCGTCGCAAAAATCACAATAGTGATTAAAGAAAATCCTATATCCCGTCGATAATGCTTCCATCCAGGAAATAGAGTTTGATTTCTTCGCGCTGCCAACGCCTTTTGGAACAAGACATAAAAAAGAAGAAATACAACTCCAGCAATCACAAAATAGCGTGTAGTTGTTTGTGTTGCGATGAACATCCAGCGGTCTCCAAACTCCTCCCAATGCATATATTTAGCTTTTATAGATATTAAATTTTATGTGTATCCTCTTAACCGCACGTATGTACTTTGATTTAATGCTGTAGGTTCAAATTTGGCAACTCCCCCTTTTTTAAAGGGGGCAAGGGGGATTTTTTCTGGCTACAACCAAACATAATTCTTTTATGTACAATCACGCGGATACACAGATTAAATTTACGGTTCTTGTCGTGACCTTGTTCTTACTTCAAAAAAGAAATTTCAGCTACTGATCTGGAAGCGTAATTTTCAATCCATCTTCTGATAGCTCACAATGAAAAACTTCTAAATCTCCGCAAGAACCTGATTTAACTTGACCAGTCTTAATGTCAAATCGATAGCTATGCAGCGGGCAGATAACCTCCCCTATCCCATTAATACTTCCCTCGATCAATGATGCTCCCCGATGTGGACAAGTGCTATTAAAGGCAAAAAAATCATCCTTAATTCGGACCAAGGCGATCGATCGGTCTCCTACTTTGACTTTCTTGATCACCAATTTTGGGATCATTGCCTCAATCTGAGATTTTGAATTTCCAAGCGTATAGGTTTTTGTCATGAATATTTGCCTTAAATAGGATGGTGTAAACCTATTACAAAGATTTGATTGTTTTTCTTCGAATAGTTGTAGAATTTGAATCGATTATTAAAATGAACCCCCATGAAGACTACTCTTTTACTCATATTCTTGTTTATTTCTGGTTTCATTTCCGCACAGACATTGGATGGAGCTTGGAAACTCACCCATCAAAATGGGGAGGAAGTGATCGACGTAGAATTCATTAAAATCTACCAGGATGACTATTTCGCATTTGGAGCGAAGCAAGTTTCAGACAATCATTTTATCGCCGCTGGCGGAGGCCCTTATTCTTTAGATTCAGGGAAATACATTGAAACCTTAGATTTTTTCACCCTTGATCCGCAGCAAGTAGGAGTTTCCACTCCTTTTCAATTTGATTTAGTCAATGGGAAAATGGTGATTTCGGCCAATACAGACAATGGAATGCTTGTGGAGATCTGGGAAAAAATATCCGATTCGGAAGATGCATTGACTGGGAATTGGGTAATTACTGGCCGTAAGCGAGATGAGGAAATCTCTCGATCCACTCCTGGAGCTCGTCGAACTGTAAAGATTTTAAGCGGTGGAAGATTTCAATGGATTGCGTTCAATTCAGAAACGAAAGAATTTTCTGGAACTGGAGGAGGAACTTATACTGCCGAAGACGGGAAGTATGTGGAGACGATTACCTTTTTCTCACGAGACGATAGCAGAGTGGGAGCTGAATTAGGTTTCGATTTCAAAGTGATCGATGGAGAATGGCATCACAGTGGGCTGAGTTCCAAAGGTGACCCGATCTATGAGATCTGGACTCCCTACGCGATTGGGTATAAGGGAAAGTGAGAGGGAAGAGATATTACTGATAAATATCTTTTCTATGACCGATTGCCACCACTTCTACTAATAGAATTCCATCTTGAATCTCATAAATAATACGATAATTTCCTGATCTAATTCGGTATGCATTTCTTCCTTTCAATTTTTTGCATCCATTAGGTCTAGGATCTTGAGCCAAACGATCGATTGAGTTGATAAGAGGGCTTGCTATTTGTTTGGGAAGCTTATCTAATTGTTTTTCAGCATTAGCTGATAAAAAAACCTCATAGCTAATCACGACTTATATTTCTTTTTTTTCTATAATCAGAAACAGAAATCCTCTTACCGCTATCCTCAACCTTAGCTTCGTCATAAAGCCGGATATCTTCCAGCTCCTCTAATCCCGTCAATATCTCCTCATATTCCTTGATTGTCAGGATCACAGCAACTTTCTCTCCTTTAGGATCAACTACAAATTGAGGTTTTAAATTTTGAATTTCCATAAATCAATTTATATAAAAAAACAAACTAAAGCGATTAACTGCTTTTTCATTCCACACAAAAAAAAAGAGCCTTTCGAGCTCCTTTTTTTATTATGCTTCTACTGCGTAGAGTTCCTTGAGTTGACTGATTGTATAATCAACTTCTTCAATTGAAGTAAACCGACTAAACGAAAACCGAACTGCATCGCGTTCTGGAGTATGATCTAAGGCTCTTAGAACATGTGAACCAACTGATGCTCCTGAGCTGCATGCAGAGCCTCCTGAAGCAGAAATTCCTACCAGATCCAAATTGAAAAGTAACATACCTCTGTTAGATTCAGATGGGGGCATACTGACATTTAATACGGTATAGAGACTTTTACTTAAATCTGCTGAAAGTCCGTTAAAGCTCAAACCCGGGATTTCGTTCGTTAGCTGCGAGATGAAATAATTTTTTATTCCCTCAACATGCTTTTGATGAGATTCCATTTCTTCATAGGCAAGTTCTAGTGCCTTAGAGATCCCAATAATCCCGATCACATTTTCAGTCCCTCCACGCATATTTCGCTCTTGCGCGCCGCCATGGATAAATGGGTGAATTTTTTTATCCTTTCGAACAAATAAAAATCCTGCTCCCTTTGGCCCATGAAACTTGTGCGCACCGGCGACTATAGCGTCTACCGGTAATTTTTTCAAATCATGAACATAATGCCCCATAGTCTGAACGGTATCGGAATGAAAAAATGCCCCATATTCTTTGGCTAAAGCACTTATTAGCTCTAAGTCATTGATATTGCCTATTTCATTATTTGCATGCATTAAGGAAATCAAAGTTTTCGGATTGCTTTTTAGCAAATCTTCAAGCTGCGCAAAATCGATTTCTCCTTTTTCGTTCACATCTAGCATACTGAGCTTGATGTGCCCCTTTTTCTCACAAACCTCAAGCGTATGCAAGACTGCATGATGCTCGATTGGGGAGGTGATGGCATGGGTAATCCCATGACTTTCGATCCCGCAGATGATCGCGGTATTATCTGCTTCAGTACCTCCAGAGGTGAAAAAAATTTCTGAAGGACTAGCATTTAGTAATTCTGCCACTTTCTTTCTTGACCGCTCTATTGCAGTGCGAACTTCCCTCCCATGACTGTGGACCGAAGAAGGATTACCATAGTGGTTTCGCATGAAAGGCAGCATGGCTTCGATCACTCGATCATCCATTGCTGTAGTGGCGGCATTATCTAAATAAACTTTCATTCGCAGGCGGGGTTTTTTATTGGCTCCCAATAGGAACTTGAGACTGTTTTTTATCAAGTCAATGAAGCACTTACCACCTCTTTGATATCCTGCATGATCTTTTTTGCAAGATGATTAGCGGTGGCTTCAGATTCAGATTCAGAATAAATTCGGATAATCGGCTCTGTGTTTGACTTTCTCAAATGTACCCATTCCTTTTCAAAATCTATTTTAACCCCGTCGATGTCGTTGATTTGATGATTTTTATACTTTTCTTTTATTTTTAAAAGTATTCGATCGACGTCTATTTCAGGAGTCAATTCAATTTTGTTTTTCGAAATGTAATAACTAGGATAGCTGGCTCGCAGTCTTGAGATTGTTTTCCCAAACTTGGCCAAGTGTGTTAAAAACAAACCAATTCCCACCAAGGCATCACGACCGTAGTGAGAAGTTGGATAGATAATTCCACCGTTTCCCTCGCCGCCGATTACTGCATCCACAGCTTTCATCTGATTGACTACATTGACTTCTCCAACTGCTGCAGCAGTATAAGATCCTCCTCTTTTTTCCGTCACATCACGAAGTGCGCGAGTCGAACTCAAATTAGACACTGTATTACCTTTGGTATGCGAAAGCACATAATCTGCCACCGCAACTAAGGTATATTCTTCTCCAAAAGGAGATCCATCTTCATTGATAAAAGCCAATCGATCTACGTCCGGATCCACAACGATCCCGAGATCGAAGCTTCCCTTTTCAAGTTTCTGGCAAATGTCCCGAAGGTTTTCTGGTAATGGCTCAGGATTGTGCGGGAAATGACCATCAGGGGTGCAGTACATCTCCTCAATCACTTCTACTCCAAGTGCACGAAGTAAGCGAGGCACCACAATTCCGCCAGTAGAATTCACCGCGTCCACTACAATCTTGAAATTTCTTGCTTTGATTGCCTCGACATCCACCAATTCCAAATCCAACACATGTTGAATGTGACGATCCATGTAATCGTCGATTTGAGAATAATGTCCAAGTTTCTTTACCTCAGCGAAAATAAAATCTTCCTTCTCAGCTTTTTCGAGAATAGATTTCCCCTCTTCATCAGAGATAAATTCACCTTTGGAATTTAAAAGTTTCAAGGCATTCCATTGGATTGGATTGTGACTTGCCGTAAGGATAATTCCTCCACCTGCATTCTCCAAGGGAACTGCAAGCTCTACGGTAGGTGTAGTACTTAATCCTAAATCAATGACATCAATTCCTAATCCCTGCAAGGTAGCTGAGACAAGTCTTGAGATCATATCTCCCGAAATCCGGGCATCTCTTCCGATTATTATTTTTGGATTGTTAGTTTTTTCGAGCACCCATGCCCCATAGGCAGCAGCAAACTTGACGACATCAATGGGAGTTAGCCCATCGCCAGCTTTTCCCCCGATAGTCCCTCTGATTCCAGAGATTGATTTAATAAGCGACACGTATGATATTTTATTAGGTGAAAAATTCCGAAACCGGATTTAAAATTTTATTACTTGAACTTGGCCATTACCTTGTCCACCTCGTTATCTGGGTTTCCGCAAGAGCTGCTTGAGTCAACGGTTTTACCGCAGTAAGTGCAAGCCTCGCCGTCTTTGTTAAGATAAGGATTTTGCGAAGCGCAAGTGCCTTTAAATTCTCCGTTTTTGAGGAAAAGAAGCCTTACAGACATAAGAATAAAGAACAATGCAACGAAGCCAAGTGTGAGAAATAGAGTTGCCATAACGAATTTTATTGCGCAAATTTAAACCTTTACTTCGAAAACGTCCACAATTCCTACATAGTTTCATATCACATGTCAAATTTGAGTACCCGAGCCGAACAGTTAGCTGCTTTTGATCGATTATTGACCATCATGGATGAGTTGAGAACCCAATGTCCTTGGGACAAAAAGCAGACGACAGAGTCCCTAAGGCACTTAACCATCGAGGAGACCTTCGAGCTTTCCGATGCGATCTTGGAAGGAAATCCGGAGGAAATAAAAAAAGAACTTGGTGATCTGCTTTTACATATTGTCTTCTATGCCAGAATAGGTTCTGAAGAAGGCAACTTCGATATGAAAACTTTGATTGACTCGCTCTGCGAAAAATTGATTCGAAGACATCCACATATCTACGGAGATGTGATCGCAGACAATGAAGAAGCAGTAAAGCAGAATTGGGAAAAGATCAAACTTCAGGAGAAAGGGAATGTATCTGTCTTGGGAGGCGTGCCTCGATCACTTCCAGCTCTGATCAAATCCATGCGGATTCAGGAGAAAGCCCGAGGAGTAGGCTTTGATTGGGAAGAAAAACATCAAGTCTGGGAGAAAGTTGAAGAAGAAATGCAGGAGTTCAAAGATGAATTCAATGTAGCAACTGATGCTGAAATCGATCGGGAAAAAGCGGCTGGCGAGTTTGGCGATTTGTTATTTTCACTCATCAACTACGCCAGATTCATTGATATCAATCCCGAGGAAGCGCTCGAGCGAACCAATTTAAAATTCATCAAACGATTTCAATACTTGGAAAATGCAGCTAAAAACAAGGGCAAAGCACTGTCAGAAATGACCCTTGCTGAAATGGATGTGTATTGGAATGAAGCAAAAGCGAAGTAGGTAGTTGTCGGTTGTCGGTTGTCGGTTAAAAAATTCAAAAAGAATTAGTAAGGTTCCAAGTTTTATAAATCAAAAAATGGCTAATCAAATCATATTTACTAAAGAGGCACCGGCACCAATCGGGCCTTATTCTCAGGCAGTTTTAGCAGGAAATACGCTTTATGTTTCTGGAAATATTGCGCTCGATCCTGAATCGGGAGAATTGCTCAATGAAAACATCACCGAGGAGACTCATGCAGTAATGAAAAACATGGAAGCTGTTCTCAGAGCTGCGGATTTTTCATTTTCCAATGTGGTAAAATGTACCATTTTCATCAAAAACATGGATGAGTTTGGAACCATCAACGAGGCTTATGGACAATATTTCAAATCAAACCCTCCAGCCAGAGAAACAGTTGAGGTAAGTAAGCTTCCCAAAAATGTCAATGTAGAAATCTCCTGTATCGCAGTTAAATAACCTTTTTTGAACCTCCTTCCCCATCATAGTGAAATCTTGGTAAGTGTCTTCTCTAAAAAAGAGGTGCTTTCACAACTAAATAAAGTTACCGTTGAGGTAAATTATTTGGACCGAAGATCTCAGCAAAATCGGGATTCCTTTTTCAATGGAATAGTTGGGCAGAGTGGATTTAGAATCTCCAAGGTTGTAAATCGTGGAGACACTTTCTTGCCACTTCTCCTGGGAAAGGTAGAGGAAACTCCCAGGGGTTGTATTCTCTTTCTGCAGTACAAGCTATTCCCCGGGGCTATTTTCTTCTTGAGCTTTTGGACAGTCATCTTATTGGCTACTGCAGTCTTCTATATCTTGATCACTCCAAACTACTTATATGCCACAGCGGCAGTTGGATTGACCGCTATAAATTATTTTATAGCCTTGTTTTTCTTTAACAGACAAGTGAAAAGCTCTAGAGAGATATTTCACAAGCATCTTAATTTCCAGATGAAAGATTAAACGCTTGACGCTTTATAAGCAAGATATTTAATCCTTTCTCTTTTCTGAGATCAGGAATTTGACAGTAATTTAGCAACCAGAAATTTCAATCAATAAATCATAGCAATGAGTATTCGCATAGAAAAAGACACCATGGGGCCTGTCGAGGTACCAGCAGACAAATATTGGGGAGCACAAACTCAGCGATCCATCAACAACTTTAAAATCGGTGGTGAGAAAAACCGAATGCCAATCGAGATCATTCGAGCTTTTGCTATTCTGAAAAAAGCAGCTGCACAAACCAACGCAGAACTGGGAGTTTTGGAAGCTGACAAGGCTGAAATCATCGGAAAAGTCTGCGACGAAATTTTAGCAGGCCAACTTGATGATCAATTTCCTTTGGTAGTTTGGCAGACAGGTTCCGGAACCCAATCCAATATGAACTCGAATGAGGTAATTGCTTACCGAGCGCATGTACTTTTAGGAGGAGCTCTTGAAGATGCTAAAAAGAAAATCCATCCTAACGATGATGTAAACAAGTCTCAATCCTCCAATGACACCTACCCGACTGCAATGCATATTGCAGCTTATAAAATGGTAGTGGAAACGACTATTCCTGGTGTACAAAAACTTCGAGACACGCTAGATGCCAAGGCAAAAGCGTTCAAAGACGTGGTGAAAATCGGACGTACCCACTTTATGGATGCTACTCCTTTGACACTTGGCCAAGAGTTTAGCGGCTATGTAGCTCAATTGGATCACGGCATTCGTGCGGTGAAAAACACCCTTTCCCATCTATCCGAGCTTGCGCTTGGAGGCACCGCAGTCGGAACTGGCTTGAATACTCCTCAAGGTTATTCGGAGCTAGTGGCGGAAAAAATCGCAACCCTTTCAGGTCTTCCTTTTGTGACCGCTCCAAATAAGTTTGAAGCGCTTGCCGCCCACGATGGGATGGTTGAATCTCATGGTTCGCTAAAGCAATTGGCAGTATCCCTAATGAAAATAGCCAATGACATCCGCATGCTTTCCTCAGGACCTCGATCTGGAATCGGCGAAATATTGATCCCAGAGAATGAACCGGGGTCTTCAATCATGCCTGGAAAAGTAAATCCAACTCAAGTGGAAGCTATAACTATGGTCGCTGCTCAAGTGATGGGTAATGATGTGGCGATTTCTATCGGTGGCTCCAATGGACACTTTGAATTGAACGTGTTCAAACCAATGATCGCAGCAAATTTCCTTCAGTCAGCAAGATTGATCGGAGATGCCTGCGTGTCCTTTAATGATAACTGCGCAATTGGAATCGAACCAAATGGACCAATGATCCAGCGACATTTAGAAAACTCATTGATGCTAGTGACCGCATTGAATCCACATATTGGCTATGAAAATGCAGCCGCCATCGCCAAGAAAGCACACAAGGAAGGCACAAGTCTTCGCGAAGCAGCTATCGCACTTGGCCTTCTGACATCAGAGCAGTTTACCGATTGGGTAAAACCTGAAGAGATGACTGGAAGTCTAAAATAAAATAGATCTAATCAAAAAAGGCTGCTCTAAGTGAATAGAGCAGCCTTTTTCAGTATAAATCACTTTTCAAGTTTTCAAGAATCCTGAACACTCTCATTAGCGGTGAAAGGATTTGATTTGCGAAGCAAGCCTTCCGGAAGTTCCCCTTCTGTACTTGCTACTACCGTGGTGACCACTATGTCACCTGTCACGTTGATTACGGTACGGAACATGTCTAAAATTCGGTCAGGAGCCATGATCAAGGCAATTCCAGCCGCAGGTACTCCGATTGATTCTAATACTACAATCAACATAATCAATCCTGCTCCAGGTACTCCAGCCGAACCAATGGCCGCCAAAGTAGATGTAAGGACAATCATTAATTGCTGAGAGAATGAAAGCTCCATTCCCAAAGCTTGTGCGATGAAAACTGCTGCAACACTTTGGTACAAACTCGTACCATTCATATTGATCGTGGCACCTAGCGGAAGTACAAATGAAGAAATCTCTTCAGATACTCCAAGTTCCTCCTCAGCGATCTTCATCGTCACTGGAAGCGTTGCAGAACTGGAGGAGGTAGAAAATGCAAGAAGCTGTGCAGGTCGAATACTTTTGAAAAACTGAAGGTAAGGTACTCGAGTGAAGCTTTTGAGTAGTAAAGGATAAATGACTAACATCATTATAAACAATCCACTCAAAACAATAAGGCTATACTTCAATAAGGCATACAACAGATCAAAAGCCGAATCTGGATTATCCCCTGCGATCTCAACAATCAAAGAAGCCATAAGGGCAAAAACTCCATAAGGTGCAATCAGCATGATGTAATTCACGATTTGAATAATCACATCATTGAATCCGTCGAAAAATGCGATTACTGGAGCAGCTTTGCTTTTTGGGATTTGTAGCAAAGCTATACCTGCAATGATTGCAAAGAAAACCACTTGTAGCATTGCCGCATTGTCGGTGGTAGCCAAAAAGAAATTTTCCGGAACCATGTCAACGATAGGCTGAAGTGGGCTTTGATCCTGAAATTTTGCGGCTGCATCGGATTTTTTACTGACGTCCCCTTCATAAAGTGCCATTAGACTCTCACGAGTTTCCACTGGTAGACTCTTGCCTGGCTTGAAGACATTTACTAAAGTCAAGCCGATCGTAATTGCAATGATGGTGGTGATAATAAAGGTGAAGATGGTTTTGCCTCCAATACGGCTAAGCTTGGAAATATCTCCCAAATTAGAAACTCCGATAATTAAAGATGCCAACACCAAGGGCATTGCAATCATTTTTAGACCATTGATGAAAATGGTCCCGACTGGTTTGATGTAGTCGATTGTCCATGAACTTGGAATATCCGTACGGATAACTGTCAAACCAAATATCAGACCTAAGATAAGTCCGGCAATGATCTGCGTATGTAAAGGAATCTTTTTTAACATGGGTAAGGGTTTAAATATCCTGCAGTTTATTAGTTTTTGATAACAAAAGATAATCGGCAATGACTAAAGCTGCCATAGCTTCCACAATAGGCACAGCACGTGGCACTACACAGGGATCATGTCGGCCTTTCCCTGATACAGTTACCGATTCTCCAGCTTCATTCAGGGAAGCCTGATCTTGCATAATGGTAGCCACGGGTTTGAAAGCCACTCTGAAATAAATATCCTCCCCATTGGAGATTCCACCTTGAATGCCGCCAGAATGGTTTGTAGTAGTTTTGACTTTATCGCCCTCTTTCACAATTGAATCGTTATGAACTGATCCACGCATCGCAACACCATCAAAGCCGCTTCCATATTCGAAACCTTTGACCGCATTAATACTTAGCATGCCTTTGCCAAGTTCGGCATGAAGACGATCAAAAACGGGCTCCCCAAGTCCAGTGGGAGTATTTTTGATCACACAGGAGACTACTCCTCCGATCGTATCACGATCTAGCCTGACAGCATCAATCAAAGCGATCATCGCCTCTGCAGTTTCTGGGTCGGGACAGCGAATGATATTATTTTCGGCTTCTGCTAAATTTAAATCTTTGTAATCTTTAGTTATTTTCAAGTCTCCGACTTGGGACACGTAAGCTTGGATGCTGATTCCTTTGGCAGCCAAAAATTGTTTTGCGATTGCTCCGCCTGCTACACGTGCAGCAGTTTCGCGGGCGCTGCTTCTGCCTCCTCCACGATAGTCACGGATTCCGTATTTCTCAAAATAGGTGAAATCCGCATGCGAAGGACGGAATTTATCTGCGATATGGGAATAATCCTTACTTTTCTGATCTGCATTACGAATGACAATCCCGATGGGAGTGCCAGTACTTTTCCCTTCAAAAACTCCTGAGAGAATTTCAATCTCATCCTCTTCTTTTCGTTGGGTGGTTATCTTTGATTGCCCAGGTTTTCGACGTTGCATTTCTGCGATAATCTGAGCTTCATCGATCTCTAATCCGGCTGGGCAGCCTTCGATGATTACTCCTAAAGCTACTCCGTGAGATTCACCAAAAGTGGTGATCTTGAAAAGCTTCCCAAATGAATTCCCCATTATTTTTTTCTTAAAATCAAAATTGCTAGTAAAATCATTGAAACCATCAAAAAGACATTAATAGCCATGGTAAAGTAGTATTTATATTGCTCGTTTAAAAACCGATTATCCTCGATTCCTATGCGATCATACAGACCACCTAGCCGCTGAGAGGATATAGCCTCATTGGTTTTACTGTCTCCTACCACATTAATTATGGAGGCTGACCTTAGGGTGTCATAGACTGCCCGAGATGGATCGAAATAAATCCATTCGAAATTTCTCCGAAGATCATATTCTCCAGCCTCTGTGAAAGTGATGTAATAATTAAAATCTTTGATCCCGGAAACTCGACCATAACCCCTATTGATCTGTTGCCTCACATTTGGGTCAAAGGTATTGAGGTTTACAGTAGGGATTCGTTTTGGTGCCGAAACGGCATTGATATTACCCACTCCAGAGATTCCAAAGTTGTAATCGAATCCTTGACCAGTTTCTACCTCAATTGTGGTGATATTTTCTCGAAGTTGAAATTGCCCAACACTAACCTCATTTTTCAAAGGATGCGGAGGCAAGGGAATGATAGTAATGGTCTTTGGACTGGAATAAAAGGTCTTAAAATCTTCTTGTCTATTCGCTCCAAAGAAAGTGGGATTCTTAGCTACTTTGTACTTAATCATTTCCCAAGGAATTCTTGGAATCTCAATTTTACCTTCGGAAAAAGGAAAGAAGGTCGCCTCGTATACTTTAAATTTTGTCCATTTCTTGCCATTGATAATCACTTCTTCCGGCTCAATGTTGCTGATGTTGAAATTTTCTTCCCAAGCATTTGTAGGCTTTATCTTTTTCAAAATAGCATCCAATTGCTTACCTGGCTCATAAAATTGTAAGGGAGCTTGATTGGCTTCAGACATAAAGAAGGCCAAACTTAAGTTGAATCCTTCCCCTTGGTAGACCTGCTCTTTGTCTACAGAAACTGAGAAAAAAGCATCGTCATCCAACTCCACAAATTCAGGTTGCTCGGAAGGGGTTCGTCCAAAGAAATCTGCAAAAGGGTCAAAACCAGACCCTCCTCCAAGACCACTAGCGGTCACAGGATCAGTAACTACAATTCGCTTTCCAGCTGAAGCATAGGCAGTTCCATTGATGGTAATTTCAAAATTTACCAGGGTGAAATTTCCTTTTTTAGTGGGCTTATAGTATTGAATGATACTATTGGAGCTGCTCATTTGACCATTGATCAGGTTCATGGAGGAAGACTGAGAAATCCCCTGTTTTTGAAAACTGGAAATCTCAGGAAACTGGTCATAGGATTTGATTTTCTCGTCAGACAGCGTTACTTTGATGGTGAAGGTTTCATTCAAGCCTATTTCCCCGGGACCCAGCTCAATATTTACTTCTTGCGCCAGCCCACTACCAACAGACAGGAAAGAAAAACATACGAAAATGAAACGGGCGATCGTTTTATTCATAGTTGCGAAAATAGTGATTATTCTATTCTTATGATTTCTAAAATAACGTAACATCTAATGAAATACCTCCGTATTGGAACTTAGAATCAGTTAATAAACCATAAACTCTTTAAACTATGATAGAATACGTAAAGACCATTTTGGAAAAAGTCAGCTTTTCGAGATACCTGTTTGAACGAGAGCTCAGAAAAGGACTTCGACTTATTTTACCAACCGAGGTCCAAGAATTTAAAGACTGGTGTTACTCCATGTTTGGGAAGGTTCATGAACCCATTCTCAATCGCTACTTTCAATTAGCCATTTAAAGCTAAAAGCCCCGATTTTACAACCGGGGCTTTATTTTGAGTTACATTTTTTCAATTAATCCTTGGTAGCAAAGTCAGGATAAGCCCTCATCGCATGCTCATTAATATCTAAACCTTCAATTTCTTCTCTCTCATCCACACGGATTCCAATCGTCTTTTTCAAGGTGAAGAAAATAATCCAAGCAAAGCCTACACAGAACAAACCTACCGAACCGATTCCGATAAGCTGGGAGATCACTTGGCTCATACTCGCCAAATCCCCGAAAAGACCTACAGCTAAGGTACCCCAGATTCCACCGACCAAATGAACAGAAATAGCTCCTACAGGATCATCGATTTTAATTTTATCAAAAAAGACTACGCCAAATACCACTAAGCCTCCACCGATAAAACCGATTATTGCTGACTCGCCAACTCCCATTTGATCTGCTCCGGCGGTGATTCCCACTAGACCAGCCAGAATTCCGTTCAGCACCATGGTGATATCGTAGGTTTTGAATTTCAAATACGAGATAATCAAAGCACCAAAGGCACCGGCTGAAGCGGCAATCGAAGTGGTCACAAAGACTTTGGACACTAATCCTGGACTGGCACTAAGTACTGAGCCTCCGTTAAACCCAAACCATCCAAACCAAAGTAAAAATACTCCGATTACTGCTAGTGGAATATTGTGGCCAGGGATAGCTTTCATACCATTCGCGGTATATTTCCCGATTCTCGGGCCCAACAAATAGGCTCCAATCAAGGCTCCCCAGCCTCCCACAGAATGGACGATGGTAGATCCTGCAAAATCATAAAAAGGAGTTTCTAAAGTATTCAGGAATCCTCCACCCCATTTCCACATTCCTACAATAGGATAGCAAATAGCTACATATAAAATGGAGAAGGTAATGAATGGACCGAGCTTAACACGCTCTGCCACAGCACCAGACACGATAGTAGCTGCCGTAGCCGCAAACATGGCCTGAAAAATAAAGTCTGTGAAGAAGGTGTAGCCCTCATTGTAATTGCTGGTATCCCAACCCTCAGGAAGCGGGAGGCCAAATCCAGCGAAGCCGAAGAATGCACCAGCATAATCCGCCCCGGGATACATGAGATT
>Ga0136655_1000371_pt1 | contig 20096 bp, 26 predicted proteins | sample CPBDNA_2_FD_94863 | JGI IMG/M metagenome (GOLD analysis project Ga0136655, IMG submission 94863) | Freshwater to marine salinity gradient microbial communities from Chesapeake Bay, USA - CPBay_Spr_15_0.8_DNA (version 2) | ecosystem: Environmental > Aquatic > Marine > Coastal | place: USA... | reverse complement strand
GTAACTATACCTTGCTGTGCTGCGTTCAAAAACTCTTCTTTATTCATAAATCACCTTCCTTAACGAAAATACCATCAACCATTCGACCTTTACGGTCCTTAATGTCATGATAAGCAACATCTAAACAATGCGCTAATGATAGTCCATTACGTTCTGCAATGTTAATCAATACTACCATGATGTCACCAATGTCATCTGCTACGTTTTTGTTCTTACACACGTTATCAGACAACTCACCTACTTCTTGGATCAACTTACATACTTGATCCTTATCACTCGCACCTTCAATCAGATTTCGATCGATATGCCACTGTTTCACTTGTTCTATTCTCGCCTCTATCATTTACTACCTCATTATTAAATTTTCTATCTTCTACTCTGTCATTTGAAAACTGCACACGTCTTCTATTTGTTTGAGCTTTCGACGCATTAATTATTCTCTGACGAGGTCTCATTCTAATCTCCTAAGTATATTTTTTTTAGTCTTTCTTCGAACTCTTCAACCTTCTCTACTCGATTGGGCCAAAAGATGTAGTCCTTTTCGGGATTGTTCTTTAGGTTATCTAGAAGCGGTTGAAATGTATTATACAACAAATCGAGACGTAATGCAAGTTCATCCGTATTTTTATTTGCCGTAGTGACTGTCTCTAACTCTTCTTCGGTTACTACAGTAAATCCGAAGTCGAATATATCATCACGCTTCGTCATCTAAGGAATCCTTTACCTCAGTAATCCGATCATGCTCGTATAATGCCAAGAATCCATAGTGAATAATCTTTACAATATCTTTTCGGTGATCGTCACGCGTACCTTTCTTACCATACCGACCATTATACTTGTCGACGTTGCCAAGGAAGAATCCGATACCATGACCACGATCAACGATCACCTCAGAAGACTGTAGACCGCCCTGACCATAATGACCACTATAAGTCTGATCAATATACTTAGAAAACTCTTCGATCAATTCATTTTCACGAAATTTATAATTTATCATTTCTCACCTCAGTTAACTTTCTTTTCATTTCCCTCGTTGTCGATAATGAACATATTCGAATCCTCATCAACTTCGATACTCTTCGCTTTAAATATTGTAAGTAGACTTTGCCAAACATCTCCTCTTCCTATCCTTACTCCTACATATCTTCCTGCATAAAAAGATACTGCTAACATTGTAACTGCAATAAATGTATGTTCTAAATCAGTCATTGTACTATCTCCTAAAACATCTTGATGCCTTTAAGTTTCTCGCCCGCTGGCGTATTATCAAACACAGGAATATCTTTGACCAGTGTTTGTTGGGTATCATCAACATCAAAGATTCTCATTTTAGATCGATCAACACCAACAACAAAACGCTGCATGATGTTGATATCATTATAACGATTCTTTAACTGTTTTACCATAATCTGATTAAGACCTGCTAGTTCCTCATTAGAGATCAACGCGAACATTAAATCAGCAGTTGCAGGTAGACCGAACGACTCTGAGGTATCTTCAAGACCTGGGTCTGAATTGCCATAACCAGAGCGTGTGGTCTGTGTAGCAGATATAATTGGAACATTAAACTCTACTGCTAAACCTCGCAACTCTTCTGCAATCGCTTTAATATAAGTATATGAGTTGATCGCACCACCCATAGACTTCATTCTAGCAGACGCACATATATTTAGATAGTCTATGAAGATAATATCAGGCGAAAACTTCTTTTTTAACTTCAATTCTTGAAATAGTGCTCTAAAGTGACCGCTGTGTGCTGAACCTGTTGGATATTCTTTAATGATCAACTTACCTTGAGTCTTTGCTTTTACAGCATTAACTCTATCAGTAAACATTTTCTTCGAAAGGTTATCAATCTGATCGATAGGAACGTTCAATAAGTTCGCATCGATACGTTCCGCAATACGTTCTTCTGCCATCTCCAGAGTGATATAGAGCACGTTACGACCTTGTTCTAGAGCATTAGCAGCAACATGACACATAAACAAAGACTTACCTACACCAGTGCCAGCAAGTACAATATTCAATGTTTTATTAGGAAGACCACCCTTAGTTATCTTATTAAAACATTCCATGTCAAAAGGGATACGCTCTTCTTGCTCATGATAAAATGCATATCGCTCTTCTACGTTCTCTAGATAGTCATGACCAACTGCTGTATCAAAACATACTGACAATGCTTTCTGAAGAATATCAGGAAGCGCATCTTTTGTGAACGTCTCGTGCTTACCATCAATTACTTGAATAGACTCCATGATAGCAAGATAGACTGCTCGATCTTGGCACCACTTCTCGGTCGTATTCAACAACCACTCTGGATTCTCGTCAATATGACCGAAGATATTTGGGAGAATGTCCAACGCGTGAGTATAGACACTCTCCGTAAATTTATCAGACTGATCAATTTCGATTTTAAACGACTCAATGGTTGGCAGTTTATTGTACTTACCAACAAACTTAGTTACCTCAGAAAAGAGTAGCCCATAGACACCTTGAAAATACTCTTTCTTGAGGAAGGGAACGACCTTACGCAAATAAGGTTCGTTCGTCAACAGATTTCTTAATATAGTTTGCTCTAAATCGATCTTCACATTATTCCTTAATTGGGTTCGCCTAACTGTAGGCTATCATGCTTTGCCGCTTCTATTAGAACACTCTCTAATATATCAGAAACATAATTCTGAAAGTCGACGTTGTTTTCGTCTAAATCATTATTAGGAGTTGATTGTATCACAAAATTAAAGTTTAAGCAACCGCTTTCGCCATCTAATTTTATGTTCCCAAATCGAATAATCGTCTCAACATAGTCACCTTCTAGAATACGAATGTCCCATGATTGATCGTTGACAGAGTCTTTAGAAGGTGTCAACTCATAATCAACACCTTCTTTCAAACTACTCATATTCCATCTCTAGATCAAGTTCGACTGGCGCTGCGTATCCAATACAATATAGTTTCGAGACAAACTCCTGGAACTTAGTATTAGCAAGAATATCTTTCCAGAACTCGGCAGACTTGGTATCTTTCTCGCGGTGCTTATTCTCCTCACCTGCTCGTTGATACCAGCCGTTAGAAGGTTTAGTCACAAATCCGCCTGCAAGTGCTACATCAAGCAAACCAGAATACTGCTCGATACCACCTTCCCACGTTACGGCGATTGGTATCTTCGATTTCTCTTTAACGTAACGAGACTTCTCAACGTTAACAATAAAGTCATAACCAGTGACTTCAGTTCCAGTCTTGTTTTGACGACGTCCAAGAATCCAGATATTATCAGCGGAATAATAAATCCCTGTACCTCCACCAACAATATCCTTAGGGAACAGACCGATCTCTTTGTACGTGTGATTGATTGCCAATAATGGAATATTTCTCATAGTTAAGTAAGGAGTCGCCATACGGAACAGACCTTTCAGTGCTTTCGCACGAGACATGTCAGCAACACCTTTCTCATTCAATGCATCTTCAAGTTCTTTCTTAGATGCAAGATTGCCGATGGAGTCGATAACAACTATGACTTTATCTTTCTTGTCGATATTCTCTAATTGAGAAATCAGATCAAACTTCAACTCTTCGACGTTGGTGATAGGAGTGTGTAGAACACGATCTAAGTCAATGTCAAACGCAGTGAAGTACGACTGAGGTGAACCAAACTCAGAATCGTAGAACAACATGATTGCTTCTGGATCTGCTTTCAGATATGCAGAAGCAATCTTCAGTGCAAATGATGTCTTAAAGTGCTTCGATGGTCCAGCAAGAACAGTCATGCCAGACACCAAACCGCCATCAAGTTTACCTGACAATGCCACATTTAACATGGGCACATCAATAGGAGTCACTTCTTTATCACCGAAGAACTCAGATTTAGACAGCAAATTAGTGCCTTTAATCTTTGAGTTCGTTTTCAATTTATCCATTACAGACATATATTAATCCTTCAAGTTTTTGTAGTTGATACACTCATCAAGCAGAGGTAGCTTATCAGTCATACCGACAAACATCTTAACGTCTGCATTCTCGAACTCTCCTGAATAAGAGCGTGCCTGTTTGTAACTAACTTCTTCTGATGATCGCGAACGAACAAAGGTAGGTACCATTACCGATCGATCAACTAAGTCAGGTGATTTCTCAATCATACGACGAACGATCGATGGATTAGCACCTCCACAATCAATAACAGCATCATGTAACTGATTAAAGAATGTTTGCTTAACTGCTTTAAATCCAACAACTGCTAGTTTCGCATAAACAACGTCGAAGATAGATCCAACAGACATCTGCTGCGCAGAAAAGTGAGAGGTGTGCTTCATAAGATTCACATGCATCGCAATTGCTTTCTCGTCACCTCCAAAGTATTCTACTTCTGGTGTTAGAATCTTACCAATATTATCGGTATCTTCAAATACTGGATTGTAGATGACTTTTGCATTGACGACATCCCAAGTCAATGCTTGAATAAGACGCTCGACAGTCTCAGTATTGATTGTGGTTCTAATACAAACACCAGCACCACTGCCACGAACAAGTTTGTTCACGGTATTAAGGAAGTCAGCATCATCTAATGTATCATTCTTCAATAGTGGAATATCATTACATATGAATACAATGGTGGGACGCCAATCGATCAGGGAATCCAATTCTTCAATTCCATCAACCAAATAACGATCGACATTCTTAGTATCATATGCAATATGAGTTGCCTTTGCGATATTATTTGATCCTACAATACCAATACGCAGACGCTTATTCGCATCTGTAGGGGGTTCTTCATCAGGCACCTTATTTCCTGCTTGGTCTTCCCACTCACCTACCATCGCTTGACTACCATCCTCATTTGTTACCAAAGTTAATTTTTCTTCTTTATCTTTCATTTTATAACTCCCTTAGTTATTTCTATATGCATATTCTACCGCTCGATCCGCTTCAACTTCGAGTGGTCTGTTAGTATACCATTTTCCATTGTCATTGTCAAGTTGTCTACACAATTCCGCAACTTGTTTGGCAGTGATAGGATAACCTCGTTTAATCGCGGTACCTGCGATAGCTACCATTATTTGATACATCTTGTGATACCATCCTCCTTCTGAAATCGAACCATATTCTATGGCAAGATACTTTGGAAAGAACGGGCAGTCGCGATAACCTGACCATACGACGTTAGTTGTAGTCATAGAGTTCTTTCTATGTTCAATTACTGCCTTCTGCATTTCTGGCGGTAGTCTATCTAGAAAAGAATTACCAGACTGTTTTTTATATTCATACTTTCCCATCACTTCATCTGGATTAACTTTTTCACCCACATTAGTAAATATGAAATTATAAGCATTTGGATATATTGCTGGAACATAATACATCCTGCTACTGTCCTTAGTTTGTTCATCTGCCATACCATCAAGTTCTTTATTGATAGCATACCAGAAGTGTCGAATCTCGTCCGCTTCAACATCTCTAGTCAGAGGAAAGACTAATCTAAACTTCGGAAAGTCTTCTCGACTACTAGCAGTGGAATAGCACACATAGTGCCAATCGCCAATTTGCTTATTTAATGCTTCCTTTAAATCGCCATCAAACTTATATGAGTCGATGTCAACAGCACACCAACCACACCACTTTTCAACATTCTTGTTAGATCGTGTTGTGTTCTCAACATAAGATGCAGGACTGATTAATGGACTAGAATCTCTGCCGCCCTTAGAACCAGGACGATTAGATAAATCATACAGTAATTTCTCGAATTTAGACCAACCATCAAAGTTCATCTGACGGTGGGTCTTATTGTCAAAGGTATTTTTAAATAATGTAAGAGATATTTTCATTGTGGTATTATAGCAAATATAGAACTACAAGTCAAGCATTAATAGTCCCATTTGATTAAGTTTATATCTTCCCTTGAAAGTCTGTCCATAATCAAATTCTTTTACTATTTTATACTTACCATGTTTGTTTACGGCAGATTTAACTTGAGGTTGATCCCAGTTATCAATTAACATGTTACGTATGTTCAACTCTTCACATACCTCAAGATCAAACAGTGCCGCTGGTTCTGCGTGATTACCATCTACCAACGCAAAGTCAAACATAAACTCGTCGACAAGACGAGCTTTCACATCTTTGGTTTTCCCGGGTAACCAGGTGAATCGATTGATATACTTCTCACGTAGAGTCACTGCCATGTCGCGTCTAACTTGAGGGTCAATAATATCGCCTGGTTTACCAATACGTTCATTGTCAGGTGATACGCCTACTATTCTCGCGTCAGAATATATTTCTAGTTGGTATGTAGTAGAGTGCCCGATGTGAAACCCAATCTCTAATACAGACTTTGGCTTATAAACAGATTGCACAAATCTGAATGCCTCAAACACTTCTTCGGTTGCAGGCATGTATCCCCATCCTAAATCGGGAAATGATAAATGATCTAAATTCATTAAAAGAAATCCTCTAGTGTTGCCCTTGGTTCAGAACTCCAACCGACTGCTGCCAGAATAGGTTCAAGTGGGTCAAGAAAGGTCTTTGAATATTGCTTATCATAATCAATCTGAGAATTAATACCAAGTTCTTTGGGCAGAGTAGCTGGAAATGATATAACATTCTCTCTTATACGATTAGGTAACTTGAGATATACAAATTTAATCTTCTCACCATCTTGTACCAGTTCATACTTATCAGAAAGTCCCGCTTTCTTGACGTAGTGATTATATAGAAGTGCGCCACGAACATGAATTGGTGTGCCCTTACTATAGATTCTCTGTCGATCTTTATACTTAGTAAGATCCGAGATGCCTCTTGGAAAGGCCACAGCTTCTGCACCGAGTGAACTAAACTCCGCTCTAAACTTGCGAATGAACGCTTGAACATCTTCTTCAGTGCCTTCGATGATAACCTTAAAGACTTCTTTGAACTTATTACGGCATATCATAGGAGTTGATGACTTGATTGCCTCGATACCCATCATCTTGAGTTTAGGTTCAGCGTACTGGACACCCTCGTTGTTATGTACATTTAGAATGTAACGCTTCTTCGCCAACCAGATACCACGATCGGCAATCACCTCACGTTCCATCACCATTCGATTGATATATGCGCCAGTATCTTCTGCTAGTTTAGTATATGCGCCAGCAATAACTTTCTCGAAATGTTCTCCGCATATCTTATCAAGAAACTTAACAGGATCAACAGGCGAGAACTTAGCTACCAAAGGTGCCATGTTGATGTATAAGGAGTCCGTATCAATAGCAATAACATAATCTTTCTTATCCTCGAGAAGACGATTCATCTCGTCATTGACTGCTACCTCCGCTATCCTGATAGCACGTTGACCAGACATAGTAACACCCTCGGCGATACGCTGATCGAAGTAACGGAAGTACTTATTCGCAAGCGCACCATAGAGACTGTTCATCAAAATCTTGATTGCCATCTGTCGATTATTCAGTGTTGCAATCTCATTCACTAGCTCGGGAGAGGGATCAATCTCATACTTCTGCTGTGCCGCAAGCATATTCTTTTTGATACTAACACGATCATCATAGAACTTTCGAATCACGTTAGGAATAACACCCTCTTTATCTTTGCGGAACGAAGCACCGTTAGCGGCAACAGCAGTAGGAATATCTTCATCATAACACATAGTCTCGGGCGACATATTGTATTGCACAATAATGTTAGGATACAGAGATGCCAAATCGAATGATGTCACCCAGTCGTGTGAACCAACCTGTGGGTCTTTAACATAACCACCAACAATACGACTAACATCGTGATCGAGTGGTGGTTTAGGTGGAATAATAACATTCTTCCTAATCAACTGATTGTAGATAATTGAATCCCAGATAGAAGTTGTGCCGAACGTATCTGTATAGTTTACTTTAGACTGATATGCCATGGTAAGAGCAAGAGCAATTAGACCCATCTTCTCTTCGAATCGCACGACCAACTCAACATCTTTAATGTTATAGTCGATGAACTTCTGGTGATCCTCTCTGTATAGTGTGTGTAGATTGCCATATTCTTCGTATGACAGTTTTGCTTCACTGAGTATAGTCTGAGCAATATGATCTAGTTTGTAGGACTCTTGCTCACCGTAGGTCAGTTTACCAAATTTCTTGAACAGATCGAGATAATCAAGTTGTGAAATACCTTCGAGTTCATAAGATTGATCAAAACCGTAAGCAGTTTTAACCTCTCGCGCACGAACTATCTTCCATGGAGAGAATGCTTTAGTAGCATCATCATTGATTATATTACGTGTGCGATTGACCAGGTATGGAATATCAAACATCTTTGAGTTCCAACCAGTAACGATGTCAGGCGAGTTAGCGCCCCACCAGTCCAAGAAAGCGCGAAGCATTGCCTTCTCGTCAATCATCTTGAAGTACTCGACATTTAAGTTGTTGGTAGAGGAGTCATAGTCTTTAAGACCCCACACAACATAGGTATCGCTTTGATTATTCTTGACACATATAGCAGTAACAGGATGTGCAGCCTCTTGAGGTTTAGGGAAACCCTGATCAGACTGAACCTCAATATCAATTGAACATATATTAATTTGACTGAGATCCCATTTGATATCCTCTTGAGGAAATTCAGTACTAATAAATTGAGTTACGAAGTTGGTTTGTCCATGTACATCGAAGTTCTTCACGCCTTCATATTGCTTAGTGAATTCAGTCGCTTCTTTCATGGAATCGAACTGCATAGGTTCGACAGGAACACCGTAGAGGGTGTTGTATTTGCCAGTCGCTTTACGTGAGGTGACATAGAGAGTGGGTTGATAAGGCACACGCTCTTCGATGCGCTGACCGTCTTCGAATCCACGATAAAGTAGTTTGTTACCGTAACGAGATACGTTAGTGTAAAATTTCATAGATTCTCCATAGTATAGGATAGAATTATACAACACTCAACAAGAAATGTCAAGCGGTTTATAATGTCACGAAGTGAAAGTTTGGATGAGTCGCCGAGTTATAGAATTTGTTATTTCCTTGAAATCTAAGTCTATCTGTCACTGTGGTTCCTTGACTCTCATCTATTAACTGAGTCACAGGACTGTTTACAATTACATGGGGATTTACATGTGCCCGCGACACATTATTGGAGATACCCGTTCTGTTATCCATGCCTTTTAAGGGCCAATATACGTTATTGCGATTATTACCATTCACGTTACAATATAGATCAGTAACATTATGGAGAATACTCATAGGTCCACGACAGGTGTGCTTCTTGTCATTAATAACATGATCACAAAACATCTTTGCGACTTTAGGTATTACAGTATAACACTCAAGCGCAATACCGATATTACATGTTGGCATCTCTGTGTATTTTAACATGATTCGCCTAAAGATGTCAACCTCTTCCGGGATTAAATATGCGTCATGCTCCATAATCCATAAGCGTTCGCCATTAGCAATTCGTCGCATAAGCCTGAAGGTCGAATGAATATGCGCTTCTTCTTGAGGTGATCTGTTTTTATGTTTTGATAACGTGAGATATGGGAATAACGTATCTGGAGTGATACACTGTATTACATTTATGTTCAATACGTCAGATACACATTCAAAAGACTTGAGGGATAATTCGTTGTACCTTACTGCGAGTGGATTGTTTAGGTCAACACCCATATATGCTTCAATCATTAGTTCATCCTAAAAGTAGGGAGGCATTTCACCTCCCGAGTTTGTTAGACCAGTGCTGTGAATGATACGAACAATGCAACACTACACATTGAACCTATCAACCAAGCAATGACCTTGTCTACTTTAGACGTTGACATTACTTTTTTCTCCACGAAAATTAATTGATTTTAATTTTACGTGGACGCTTCTCTGCGGGCAATTCGACCTTTAGATTAACTACAAGGATACCTTTGTCCAGAGCCGCTCCTACTACTTCAACATACTCAGAAAGTCGAAAAGTTCGTTGAAACTTCTTAGTGGAAATACCTTTGTGAAGATATTCAACAGGCGCATCCACACTTTGTTGATTGCCTGCTATGTTCAAAGTTCTTTCGTCCTGCTCGATGATAAGATCTTCCATCTCAAAACCCGCGACTGCTACCTCTATCATATAATCAAACTCGTTGATTTTTACTACGTTATGTGGAGGATAAGTGTCTTTGGCATTTCTCGCGACAAAATCTAGTTCGGCGAAGAGGTGGTCAAAACCCACAAATGATGCTCGTGGATATAGACTCGGTACTTTGATACTCGTGGTGTTCGTCATAGTGCTTCTCCTTAATTAAAAGCAAGATAAAATAAGTAGACCGGACAATCCGCATCTACGTGCTTATTTATATTAACAGTAACCCTGTTTGATATAAAATTCGTAATATATGTTATTCTACAATTACTTGTTGCCTATATTGTACTTAGGACATAATTCCCATTCATCCTTTTCTTTATGTGAAATAATTTTCACTTGACGAAGTGGAGCACATTCGGCAATCATATTCTTGTCTACTACTCTCACTAGACCCCAATCGGCGAGCAACTGAGCAATAGTATTTCTACGTAATAAATCCATTTCTTCTAGATTAGACTTCTTGCCGTCCAGTAAGAATAGTTCTTTGAAATGGACTATAAAATATCTTCCCTGTTTATGTAGAATGTGGCATGATTGAAAAAGTTTATTCTCTTTACGAGAAGCAACTCCCATTCGTGTTAGTGTTTCACGTACTTTTAAAAAGTCATCAGGCTCCTTTAGTATTATCTCTAACATGTCTGCCGATGTCCATAATTTAATTCCTTCCACCTTTGTATATCCTTTTTCGTAGTTCCATTATTTGAATCGGAGTTAGTAGAGATAGTGCAGACTTTGCTTTTTCGTTGCTATATCCATAATATTCTTTTACTACTTCCAGATCATCAGAGAAAATTTGTTTATCCCATTTAGAGAACCTTTTTCTCTTTCTAACTATATTTAGTAAAAACGAAAACTGTAGTTTTTTATCCAACTGGTGGTATCTGTTCATTACATTCGCAAGAGCAACTGTGTCAGGAAAATATGATAGTGATCGATTAACCATATAAGGACTATAACCTTTCTCGGTTAGATCATCGATCATTAAATCTTTCTTAGTTAAATTTATTGCATTCACATATTCAAAAGGGTTCATTGTAGTATACTCCTCTTAACAACTGCTGTATTCTAAAAATATCCATAGCAATATCATGCGCAGGATTGTGGGCGACGAACTCACCCTCTGCAATACCCTTTGGAACAAATGAGTTTTTGATATTAATTCCATGACCAATTGCAATGCCTTCGATCATGGTACGAGTATCGCGTACATCCCAGAATTTGTAGGGTTCCGACTCGCCTAGTAGATTACATATAGATGTGGTGAGAACAGGATCAAATGTATTGCCTCGTGTATACACTAATTGTCCCGGTGTCATTGTCGCACGAAGAAAAGCAGGCAGTTCTGTGATTGACACATCGGTGGGCAGAGGAGCGAGTTGCTTCAGTGCCTGAGGTCCTTGCTTCTGCCACCACAAGAGTGTATTCTTATCTATAATACGTCCATACTTCTCGACCTGCTCTTTAACATTAAACTTCATTGTCTTAGCAAGACCAACTAAATCCATGTAAGAGTATGGAGTCTCAGAAAGAAAGTAATCTTCATTAACAGTCATTGCCGCCACGTTTACTACAGGAGCGGTGTTCAACTCAGCACTTAATGTTTCATAATCATATATATTGATCATTATTTAATCTCAACATTCGCCATAATTTCTGTCAAACAAGCAACAATATTCAACTCATGATCTGCAACAAACGCATTCTTATACTGGTAATCGGCAAGAATTAGAACTAGTTGTGGAATAGAAGAAGCATCTACTCTCTCATACATCCTGTCGTATATAGAGCGAAAGATAGATGATGCATCAACATCGACGTTATTTACAACCCAAGAGCGCATCTTTTTAAAATCTTTATCTTTCAGAATAGTAAAGAGTTTATCATACTCAGTACTACTATTACCGTCAATAGCAATAGACTCTAACTGCCCGCCGATAGAGAATCTCTGACACTCATTAATAACGCGTCTCCAATCTGGCGCGTATTTCATAATCATGTTAGCAATCAACTTAGGATTATAATCAACACCTTCAGAATCTAGAATAAACTTAAGTCTTTCCATGAACTGTGCGCATAATGCAGCCATGTCTTTCTTAGATGTATTGAATTCATATACACCACATCGTGAATGGAGAGGTTCAATAATACGATTCTTGAAGTTACAAGTCAGAATGAAACGACAGTTGTCCGAGAACTCTTCGATGAAACCACGTAGCGCAGGCTGTGTCGATTGAGCATTTAGATAGTCCGCTTCGTCGAGAATAACTACTTTTACATCGCCGCCAAGAGATACTGACGAAGCAAATCGACGAATCTTACCGCGAAGAGTATCGATATTACCGTCCTCAGAACAGTTTACTACGATATAATCATAGTCAAGTTCAGCACACAACGCCTTTGCTACGGTAGTCTTACCAAGACCAGCAGTGCCGGTAAATAACATGTTGGGCATATCGCCGCTTTCTACGATTTTTGCAAATACACTTTTAAGTGATTCGGGAAGGATTGTGTCTTGAATGATACGGGGGCGATACTTCTCTACCCACAGAAATTCTTTGTTCATATTTTCACCTGTCAAATAATAAAATAAGTATAAATTGAAGAAGAGTGTTAACTCTTTCTAAAATAGAAATCTCCCCAGTTTGGATTATATGGAGGAATCACAGTATATCTTGTTGTAAATTCTCTTTCGTGATTTTCTTTAAACTCTGCTAGACTAAAGTCTCTAGATTTCCAAAATGTCTGATTAGGATAATCTGTTGATTCGAAGAATACAGGAGCATCATTCAATGGATAAACATAGCTGTCCATTGCGAAAGCTAGTATATTATAACCCATCGAAAGCAATAAGTCAACTACTTCATTGTGCCTATTCGATATTTCGATCTTTATTAATGGATTGTTATTTTTTAATATATCTTTCGCCCCCTGCAACAAATCATATTCACCTCCTTCAACATCAATTTTTATGTAAGAAACATTAGTAAAGTCATATGAATCCAAGGTTCTGGTAGCTACCGTAGAGGTACCGATAACTCGACGACCTCTAACAGTAGGAAGAAAGTCTAGATGATTTACTCTACCTGATTCGTAATTAACAAGGGTTGCAGTAGAATTCTCATGACTTAATGCCACTTTATGATTATTACAATTACTATAATGCTTTAAATTTTCTCTAAGGCATATATAATTCGTTGAGTCAGGCTCAAAAGAATGTATCGTTCCGAAATCGTTTAAATATGAAATCGATTCAATGCCACTATTAGCGCCGCAGTCCAAATAAACTTTGTCTGATCCATAAATATCATTGAGATTCAGAGACTCAAGACATCTTCTTGATCTGCCGAATACCTCAATGATATTTTTACCGCCCGCATGACTAACGAAATAATTGTGATTAAAAATTCTACCGGCTGTAACAAGTTCGCGCAATTATTTTACTTCGCTCACTTCACCAGATTGAGCCTCTTCAACAACTTGGATGAGCGCAATACATTGATCACGTAACTGTCCAATAGTTGCCAATTCTTCACCACGAAATCCACCTCGTGCGCATACTGTATCAATTACTGCAACAGTACTGCGAGTGACGCGATTTGCTAAGTCAACCATTTGATCTTTATTATCTTTTGCCATTATATGTTATACTCCGTAAGTGCTAGTTTTTTCAAGGGCACACCAGTATTGAATGCCGTTATCTTTATTCACAAAATGTGAGATTAATTTTTGAGAGATACCAACAGTATAATCACCATCTACCATCTTTAGGTTTGAGATGTTGAAAATAAAATTGAACTTATCTTCAGTGAATGAACCTTCTACGTCAATTGAGAACGCATTTGATGTTCGATCATCATTATCTATAACAGATAAACTAATGACTCCACCAGAAGCAGAGACAGACATCTCAGTATGACCTAGAACAGATGCTGCGCGTTTAATACGCGACAAGGTAACGTTGTCCAAAGTAAAGTTCACTTCAGTCTCAGGCATAATGATATCCTTAGAAGGAGTGGTCAACATACCAATATCAGAGTAGAAGTACTTAATGCGCGAACGACCGCAGGGATCACTCACAATAACATGGTTTTCTTCAAACTTCAGACGAGGTGAGTCTACCAGAGATAGAACACTCAGGAACTCGCTCAGTTCGTAGATACCAAACGTCTTAGGAAATGTCACATCAAGTTCAGCGTAACTCAGAACATTCTTCGCTTCTGATACTGTCCTGATCATATTACCTTCAGAAATAACGATGTTTGGATTGATTGTAGCATAGTTCTTGAGAACTTGCATTGTCTTTTCAGTTAATTCCATAATCTAATTGCCTTGTTGTTTAATAGTGGGTAAGTATAACACATTAATATAACGATTGTCAAGCGACTTTACTAAAGTTCTTAGCTTTAATGAACTCTATCTTAGAATCAAAATATTGTTCAAGTACTGCGCCTTTGTGACTAATCACAAAGATATTCGATTCACCATCCATACTTTCAATGATCTTAGTTAGATTATCTACGCCATCAGCATCAAGAGACGAGTCGAACGTTTCATCGAGAATTAGAAGATTGGTCGCAACACTGTTCTTCATCTTAGCAACCATGCGCCAAGTGAATAGTAATGCCAGGTCAATACGCTGCTTCTCGCCCTCAGAGAATGAGTCATAAGAGAACGAATCCCGATGACGAGAACGAATAGTCTCTTTAAAGGTATCATCTAGATCAAAAGATACATAGAAGTCAAGAATCTGTAAATATTGATTAGTCAATTTATTGATGACTGGCAAATACTGCTTGATAATTTTAGTTTTAATGCCAGTATCTTTTAACAGTTCAGCAATAACGACACCGTATGATCCTTCATCAGCAATCTTGACGTGCTCTTCATATAGATCATTCTTTTCTGTTAATAGATCATCTAATTGTGTTTTTGCAACATCAATACTTCCAGTCTCTTCTTCAAACTTTGCAAGATCTGCATTAAGCAAATTAACTCTACGCTGCCACTCTTGAATTTGAACATTGCGCATATTACGAGTATTGATAGAATCAACAATCTCTTCTTTAGTTTGTTTTATGTCATCTAACTTTGTGTTGAGTTGTTCGATGGTGAATGTTGCTTGAGTTTTGCCGTTTTCGAGTTCTTCGTTCTTGGCTCGTGCGTGTGCTGTTTTTGTTGATTTAAGGGATTCTTCGATACCTTGGTCACAGGTTGGACAGATGTCGTTACTTTCATAAAATTTTATCTCTTTAATTAACTCCTTTTGCTTCACCTTAAACTGATGCTCAAACTTCTCGACTTCGTTAATTCTGGAAACTATAGTTTCAATTTTAGAATGGACCTCTGTCAGTAATGCTGCATTATCAACAATCTGATCGCCATTAGCGGAAGTAATAGACTCATTCAACTCCGCAATTTCAGCAAGTTTCTGTTTCTTATGATCAGTATTCAACTGCTGCAATTTCTTTAGATATTTTTCTTGATTGGAAATCTTATCTTTAACTAATTGCAACCCAAGACTGTTAGCGCGATCTTTTTCACGTAGAATAGATATACGCTCTTTCAAAATACCATTCATCTTAGAGAACACATTAATGTCCAATAAGTCTTCAATTACATCGCGCCGATGTTGTGCCGGTAATTGCATAAAGGGAACAAACGAAGATGATCCAAGAACAACAATCTGATGAAAAGATTTGTGATTCAGTTTAAGAATGTTCTTCTCTAGAATGGACTGATACTCTTTATTATGCGAGTCCTGATTAATAAGAACACTATCTTTCCAAATCTCAAAGATGTTCGGTTTAACACCACGTACAATCTTATACTGCGCAGAACCAATAGCAAATTCTACTTCAACAATACATCCTTTGTTGTTGATAGAATTTACCAGCTGTCCCTTGGTTATATTACGATGAGCCTTTCCAAAGAGGGCGAACGACAGCGCATCTAGCATTGTCGATTTACCCGCTCCGTTCTGACCTACGACAAGAGTGGATCTTGATCGATCGAGTTGTATCTCAGTGAAATTATCACCGGTACTAAGAAAGTTGCGATAACGCATTTTTTTAAAAATAATCATACTATATCTAAGGTCTGTGCTTCAATCATTAATTGGTGAACTTCGTTCTTAATACGATCTTTGTCTAAGACTGTATCTACAGCGTCTATGTAAGTATACAACAAATCCTCTGTAGAGTCAACACTTATTTTATCATCATCAACAGCATCACCGACAAACTCAGAAAAATTCTCTGCAATTTTCAGTTCGTGTATCTGCTTCATCTGTAAACGATCAACAAACTTTTCGAATAGTTTTGGTTTAGACTTGTTAACCACAATCAACTTAACGAATTTATTTTCTACGTTAGGCAGTTCACCAACACCATACATGTATTCTGCCTTGTCTACTGTATCATCATAGTAGACGCGCTCATATATTGTAACAGGATTATTAATGGGTGTCAACACACGAGTGTCTGTGTCAAGAACATGAAAGTACTTAGGATCATGTGCATCAGACCAGAAGAACTCGTACTGCGACCCAAGATAATGAATCGGTCCTTGTTGCGACTTAGTATGGAAGTGTCCTGATAGAACCATTTCAAATCTATCAAATGTCGACGCTTTCATACCATGTACACAAGGTATGCCTGCTTGCATCTCAAACCCTTCTAACTCTAGGTGTGCGCCCACATGAGTTGCTTTGCACTTAGAAAGAAACTCAAGGCTATGCTGTTCGTTATCTTGGTTGATCCACGGAACAAGTGCAAAGTCAAGACCATCATAATTGACCACCGTGGGTTTCTCGATAATGCGAACTTCTTCCATATAATGACCGAGAAGTTCTTTGAGCGAGTTCAGTTCATTAGTGTTCTTGTAGTACACATCATGATTGCCAGGAATGATATCCATATGAATCTTATACTCTCGCAACTTATCCAAAAAAATTCTGCGATTATGATTCAATGCTTTAAAGTTAATCGATGTTCTACTTTCATAATAGTCGCCGAGATGCACGATCTTCTTAATGTTATTCTCTAACAAATAAGGAAAGAACACATCACGATAGAATCGCTCTTGATAGTCCATAAAGACTTCGGATGAGTTTCGTACGCCACAGTGAGTATCATTTAGAAACGCTATTCGCACAAGTCTTCATCCTTATCTGCTTCGAAGAATCCCTGTAAATCTGAATCAGCGGTCACAGTTCTTCGACGACGGGGTTTAATATCTTTTGCATATTCTTTTAAAAGACGATCGTTGTCTTTTACTGAATCGATTCTCATACGAAGTTCTTCAACAAATGCCTGAGAGGCTTGTCGAGCATCGGGATCTAAGTCGCCACTAGCAACAAGATCTGCTAATCCACTTTCTGTCAAATAGCGAATCTTAATGTCTTGCTGCTTCTTCTCTTTCTCAATCCTTCGTAGAAATGCATACCAAGATATCTGAGTGAAGTAGGCGAATGCATTAGGAAGACCTGTGCGCGTGACGAAATCGAGATTATAATTCTCTATCGCCTTCAAACAATTTTCAACAGCATCCATCACCATCTCTTCACGATATGTGTAGCGCACGAAATTTGCTTTATGCGATAGACCTTCACATATCTTTAAAAAACAAGTAGCAATATAATTAGTGACAATAGGCGCGGGTTTACCTGCGGCGACAGCATCATTCTTTGCCTGTACATAATCTACAACTGCTTGGGAGAACTGCGCATTATTGACGTAATGTGGTTTTTCTTTTGGTTTAAGTTTTTGCATAATATATCTCTGATTATAAGTGGTATTATAACTTATTTTTCATTGGATGTCAAGTCATAAACTCTTCGTCTTAGATCAGACGATGAAAATCTATGTGAGCGTTCGTTGAAGTAGATGTGCATACCGCGCTTACGACAGATATCTCTACCAGTAAACTCTTTATCTTTATACTCTTCTCCGAGTATGCGCACATCAATATGGTACATCGAAAGAATATCTTCTAAATCTTTCTCTGTGGTATACGGTACAATTTCATCAACATAGGAACACGCCTTTAACTGCGTATAGCGTTCGACGATAGTTTGAATAGGAGCATTTTTATCTATGCGATCCAGAGATGGATCGACTTGAAGTCCCGCTATTAGATAGTCACACTGTTCTTTTGCGTTACGCAACATCTGAACATGTCCAGCGTGAAGCAGATCGAATGCAGAGCAAGTAAAACCTATTTTCATCATGTTATTCCATAATATAGTCGTAACGAACACTTATTATACAATATTATAAGTCAAATGTCAAATGTAAAATAATTTAAAAAAGACTTGACAGATTGTAGGACCAGGTGTATAATGCACTATGAATTTCAGATGTCTTCATTAATCGAATCATCTCTCTTAGAGAACTTAGGAAAACTTATAACATTACTGCGCGGAGTAGTATTATCCAACGCTTTCTTCATAGACTTCTTCATCCTATCAGAAGAATTAAGTTCTTCTTCAGCTTCAGCTTCGATAAGATCATATTCAGCAGCGCGTTCTATAGCAATCATATGCATATCATCTACAGCATACCTATATTCAGTGATTAAGCATTTATTAGGTCGATTAGTAGATACAATGTGATTGGTATTTATTAAAACGTATTCGTCATTATTCTCTATAAAGTTTATCCAAGGTCTAAACATAAAGACACTTTCATTATCAGAAATTTGTCCAGCAACTATCTGCATAACATTTCTTGCAATAATTTCTGTATCGCCTTCATCACACCACTCTATAACATCACATACAATCTCATGACCGCTGGTTAGTTTAAACTGAGCCAAATTCATCATATATCTACCTGTGTTATCTTATAAGGAAATTTCTCATTGTTGTAGATTTTTATTCTTTCACCTACATGGAGAAGAGTAAAATTTTTCTTGGTCTTATAATGTAAATCATCTGCTATATCAAATAGTTTAGCATCTGATCCATCATCACTCTTTCTTAATCCTCGTCCAATCGATTGTAATACTCGTATTTGAGATTTGCTAGGAGACGCAAATATAATATTGTGAAGATTTCGTATGTTAATACCAGTAGAAAAGGTACCAAGAGAAGCGACAATAATAGCATTATGATGACCATCGACAATATTACGGATATGTTCTCTATCTGTCGTGTTTGTCTCTCCGCTAACATAAAATAACTTTTGACCTTCTTTCAATTTATTTTCGATTATATCCCGAAGCACTTTGCCATGGCGATCAACCAAGTTGAATAATACAAGTGTATTTCCAGACTGATTAATTGCAAGGTTCGCAATGAAGTTGTTACGCTTTTCATAGCTGACAATAAAATCGATTTCATCTTGATAACTCCTACCTTCAGTTAACTTACAATACTCTTCTGCATATTTTAACAATACAATATCTATACTTAATTTAGCGAGGGTATCATTCTCTTGAAGTTCATGAGTGGTTGTCACACGATGCACAGGTCCAAATAGTCCCTCAAGTACTAACTTATGGACCTGAGTTCCATCTAGTGTACCTGTCGTTCCCCATCTATACTCAGCCTTCTTTGACTTGTTCATAATAGAAGACAGAGATTTTGACTTGAATCCATGGACTTCATCGCCGAAGATGCAGCCATAATCTTCAAACCAAACTGGATGTAACTTGTATATAGATTGCCAAGTAGTAACAACTATTCGTTTTTTGGTCTCTTTATCTTTTCCTGAATATATCTTGTGAACCTGATCATCTACATCAAAACCGTAATCTCTAAAATCTGCATACATCTGTTCAACAAGAGAGGTTGTTGGAACAATAACTAAAACATTTTTATCATGATTCTCCAGGTACCATCGCATCAAGAGATATATAATGAGGGATTTACCAGAACCAGTAGGTGATATTAAAACACATCGTTTATAAGTAATAGCGTGTGTAAAAGCATCATATTGATAGTCGCGAGGTTTAAACGGTATACCTAAAGTATCTATCCAATTCATAGTCTCTAAGTGATTGACTTTGTT